>Ga0256404_1000035_pt1 | contig 270856 bp, 189 predicted proteins | sample RumenRJG_01DNA_FD_185990 | JGI IMG/M metagenome (GOLD analysis project Ga0256404, IMG submission 185990) | Bovine rumen microbial communities from Lethbridge, Alberta, Canada - RJG_01 | ecosystem: Host-associated > Mammals > Digestive system > Stomach > Rumen | place: Canada: Alberta...
CGCAGTATAAACGTGTCTGGAAGGGGATTTCTTGGCTGAATATGTGTAAATTAAAGTAAAAACGATAATAAAACGATTAAACAATGCTAAAAGACAGACCAATTATTTGGTTTGCAACATAGAGGGGACGGTTCCACTGATCACTTCTCACAGTCCCTGCACCACAGCAGAAGATGGCAGGTACCAGTCCCTTGCCATATCCGATGGTGCAAGAGGTCGGAAAATGAAATAGGAGGAAAAATGTTTCAAAAACATGAGGGACTGGCACCTGTCTCATATCTCAACTCATAGTTGCGGCGGAGAGAAGTGTAACAGATTGCATTTGTATGCCATGTTTTCCTAATAATCCCATCAGTTCTGCCTGGAAATGTTTTTGAGTAAATACAACAACATGTTTTGTGTTCCGGTGTGTTCTCTGATTAACCCTTCCAGCCGAGTTAGTGTTAAATTAACAGAAGAAATTGCAGATTATGTTCAAAATATTTGTTGTATTGGACAAATTTTACTAATTTTGTCCAGTAAAAAAGTAAAAATTGGTCATAATTATGAGGTCTATCGTACTTTCACAGCGTAAAGAGCGTGACGGTCTTTTGGAAAAAGTCTTCCTCCCTCGCGACTATCAGATGGAGGCGGAGTCATTTCTTTCCTCACCACTCATCAAACTGATAACCGGTCCTCGAAGGGCTGGCAAGTCTGTGCTTACTCTTATGCTATTAAAGGGCAAAAACTTTGCATATCTGAACTTCGACGATGAACAGTTATTGGAGCGTTTTGATGAAGATACAGCCATGCAGGCTCTCTTAGAGGTCTATCCTGGTTTTAATTATTTGTTACTTGATGAGATACAGAACCTTGAACATTGGGACGTGTGGGTGGCCAAACTCTATCGGCGCGGCTATAACCTGCTTATAACAGGCTCTAATTCAAAGTTGCTGTCAAGCGAGATGGGCACGGTTCTCACTGGCCGCTATCTGGAGATAGAGGTGCTGCCTTTCTCGCTGACAGAGTGTTTCAGATTCAAGCAGCAGGAATGGCAGTCAGAATTGCCCAATGAAAGAGCTACGCTGATGTTACAGGTCGAAGACTATATGCACTATGGCGGTTACCCCGAGATTATCAATAGCAGGGAGATTACCGAGAGTTATCTCAGTTCTCTTTTTGACTCCATCATTCTGAAAGATATTGCCAAAAGATACAAAATCCGCAAGACTACAGAGTTGTACCAGCTGGCGACCTATCTTGTAAGTATGTTCTGTAACGAGTTTACATACTCATCGCTGAAGGATGATCTTGATTTTTCCAGCAAGTCAACAATACAGAAGTTTTGCAACTACCTCCAGCAGACATATTTATTCTTCTATCTGCCCCGTTATAACAACAAATTGAAACTGATGCAGAAAGCACCTCAGAAAGTTTATGTGGTTGATAACGGTTTCCTTGCCTCCAATGCTTTCCAGACTACAGAGAATAAAGGCAGACTATTGGAAAATCTTGTATTTTTGGAACTACTGAGAAGAAAGAATAAGGTTGGCGATAATCTATTCTATTACCACTCTCGCAATGACCGTGAGACAGACTTTGTCGTCCGTGAAAATTTCAATGTCAAGCAACTGATTCAGGTGTGTTATGATATGACAGGAAAGAAGACGGAAAAGCGTGAAGTTGACAGCATCCTTGAATGTGCCGGTGAACTGAAATGCGACAATCTGCTGATTATCACCTGGAATCAGGATGGTATCATAGAAAAAGTTGGAAGGACAATCTTAGTTATCCCATACTATAAGTGGTGTCGGGATTACTGGCATCCATCGTTTTAGTAGCACAACAGAACCAACTCTTCCGTAACTGGATCACGGGGACGGTTCTCTGCAAGCAGAGTGTGGCGCTGCAATCCACTGATCACTTCTCACAGTCCCTGCACCACAGCAGAAGATGGCTGGTGCCAGTCCCTTGCCATATCCGATGGTGCAAGAGGTCGGAAAATGAAATAGGAGGAAAAATGTTTCATTTTCCTCCTACTCGATTTATTTTATCACTACCTTCTTCTTTCCTACAATATAGACTCCCTTGCGAACGCTGTTGCTATCAATGCGACGACCCTGCAGGTCGTAGTAGATTTCGTGGCCGTTCGGCTTCAGGCTCCTGACCTCATCGATACCCGAAGGATTGCTGACATCGGTGATGGTGAGGTAGGCAGGAGGATTCTCTACACCCTCGGCCAGCTGCAGGTATTGCGTGAAAGGCTTGAGTACACAACTCTGCTTCAGCACGAAGCGGTTGCCCTCTACGACATAGACATTCTGCTTCGTCTGGCGGCAATAGTTGTTATAGACGTACAAGCTGGAGGACAAGACTTTTTGGAATAAGGATGTATTGAGGTTTCCATAGGTAAACCGCACGGTTTTGCCGGCCAGCGAGGGATCGACGCGCAACAGGCAGAAGTCCTGGCGGCCGTCGTCCGCCTTGACTTGTATCTGACCTTGCGAGATGCCGCTGTCCAGGAGGTCGGTAGATAATGAATAGAACTTGATTTTGCTGGTGACATCCTCACCGGTAGCCGCGTCCTTCACTTCATCGCCCATGAGGTTGTTATAGGGGAATGCCAGGGGGAGCCAGCAGTTGGTTTCCTCAGCCGTAAAGGTATGCTGGATGCCGGCCTCCGCCACGAATGTGGGAATCTCGTCTTTCGTAAAGAACGCATCGTAGGCTGTGTTGAATATGAGCATATTATCAGTATTGCTCACCACCAAGGCCTCGTCAAGACCCGCTGGGCGGGGATTGCTTGTAAAATAGATAGTGTTGGGGTTCTGGTTGGGCTTCACCTGCTTCACCTTCGTGTTCTGGAGCATGACGAGCATGGCGTCTTCCGGGGTCTCAAACACCTCGCATTCGTCGTGTCGCCGCTCCTCCCCGTCTTTCGTGAAGGTATAGATGACTGGTTGTACGGTATAGACATCGGTGAAGATTTCGTCATTGATGAATCCGCCATGCTTGAATCTGAAGCTGAACACCACCTTCTTCCATTTGGCATTGATGGTCTGTTCACCTTCTGCTGTGTAAGTCTGTCCTGCCCCTATTACCATCTCTTTTCTATGCAGGGAAGCATCCTCATAAAGGCTATCGGCGTTCAATATCAGGAATTCTCCAAACTGGCGAAATTCCGCATCCGTCGAATTGGTCACGCTGACCGACGCCTTCAGCTGGTTGCCCTTGATGATTTTCTTTTCGTGGTCAATGTATTTCCCGTTAATCGTCAGATTGGTGAGGGTGTATCGCTGGGGCTCGATTTTCTTGCCGTAGAGACAGTTCACAAACGAGCGGTCTGCATAGACACTGATTTCATCATCAGGCAGCAGCTCGCTGTATCCCTGGGTTTTCTTTCCTTTCGACGTCACCTTGATGTCGCGTGTCTCGCCAGGATAGAGGCGTACGCGTTCATAGCTCCAAACCATTTGCGTCTCAGGCTTATACAGGTTGATATAGCCTACGTATTCCTCCTGCCCCGTATTCTTGACGCTAAAGGTGATGGTGTTCACCGCCCCGTCGTCTTCAAAATATGTCTTACGGGGATTAGTCACCTCCAGGTGCACCTCCGGATAATTCTTCAGAGTCAGCTTAGTACCCTCCACCTTGACACTGATGTAATTCCTCTTGGAGTTTGGAAGCACGTCCTGGATAGTCGGTGCCTGACCGGTTTCAAGCATCGGCACCATGCGGTATTCGCCGTCCGACAGCGTATCGGGCAGTACGACGCTGAAATAGCATCTTGATATCAGGTCCGCCATATTAGCCTCAATCCTATTCCTGCCTCCCCAGAGCATACAGTGGATATGGTCATCCTTCAGCAGTGCATAGCGATAAGCCCACTGATTGATGGTGGCGCTGGCAGCACCGGAGACGTAGAAGTGGATCCGCAGGCGGGGGAAGGCCTCCTTCGTCGAATTTCGCGTCAGCTCCATAGGACCCCAGACGAACATTCCCTCGTTGGTCTCCGTACAGGCAGGATAGTCTATCGCTGCATCGTCGGTAGGTTTCTGAATGCCGATGGTAGCGTCGTTCAAGTCCGACCAGCTGAGATTCACCGTGCTGCCGCCCGTACCCGAGAAGGAGGGTTCGAGCACGCGGATTTCGAAAAAGCCGTCGGCCTTGCCGCCCCATCCCCAGTTGAAGTGGAACTTGCCGTCTTCGTAGCCGTCGCAGATGAAGCTGTGTCCCTCATGGTTCGAATTGTAGCCGTTGTAGATGACGGGACGCCGGTTAGCCAGTTCGTTGTATATCAGCTCTTCCCACCCGTCTAACGAATAGTCACCATAGTTCACCCAGTGCACATTCTTGTCGTAGCCGAAACACAGGCGCATGGCTCTCTCGATGCGTCCCGTCGCAGAACCCGACATTGCTGCTGCATATTGCATGTCAACGCTCCAGCCTGCCCATCGCATCAGATGGGCAACGGCATTACCCTGTGCCTCCGTGTATTTCCCTTCTTCATACACGGGCAACATATTATCCCAGTCAAACGTAGTAGAAGGTACGTCCTTCTTGCCAGGGGTCGTATAGGGCGTTGTAGCTCCCTGCGGCCACTTGTGGAAGAACATCACTTGCGACATAGCCGTTGCCACACAGCCTGAAGCCGACAGCACCCCTCCGCCTTCCACATCCTTCGGACATTCCCAGTTGTAGGGTTCGCGCTGGTTCCATTGTGCCTTGACGAGCGGCTCTATCTTAGCACGGGCAACAGGAGATCTGCGCGTAGCCGCCTTTGCCTCTCCCCGTTGCAGTCTGCGAATCTGGTCGGCATAGCCTTCCAGCCATGTACGGAGGTTCGCCGGCATCTCGTCCACATTCAGCACCCCGTCTGGTGAATAGCCCAGGATGGGCGTGGTGGCGTCGTCACCGCTGACGATGACATAGCCCCCGCCCTCGCAGTTGAAAGCGTAGAGTGATTGTAATCCCATTTCCACGGGTTGTACGTTCTGATTGACACTGCCAAGAGCCTGAGCCCTCCGGCCTTGCAGTTGTTGCATAAAGGCACATGCCTTTTCCCTTGCCTGTTGCTGACTGATCTCCTCACCCATCGCCATCAATGGCAGGCAGAACAGCAAAAACAAATTCAAAATTCTTCGCATAAGTTTTAGTAATTAATATTATTGCTGTATATCCATATTTCTATATGTTGAATTACAGGGATGCTCCTGCTCTTGCATTGGGGCATCCGGTTACTCGTAATCGTCAATGACTGAATTGATGAAGTCCATCATGGGCTTGGCGGTTTTGAACATGGATTCAATCTCGTCAAGCCATTTTTCGCCTTGGTAGAAGTCGTCAGGAACCTGGTGCCAACAGCAGTAGTCCTTCATTCGGAGATACTCGATGTGCGCCCAGTCGCGAGGGAATCCCGAGGGACAGGTCTTCAATTTTTCCAGTCCGAAACCCTGTGGCTGGTCCCACGAGGATACATCCGTAGGCGTCTTGAAACTGCTGGCGTTCGGATTTCCGAAATACTTCTGGAATGCCTTGTTCTCCACACATTTCAGCCAATCGTCGGCATTGGCCATGATTTCGTTTCTGCATGAGGTCAGGATATTCGTAGGCAACCAGTAGTTGCCACAGGCCACCATACAATGGCCTGGCTCCAGATGCAGGTAATAGCCTCCGTGTAGCGCCTTCTTGCCGTGAGCGGCGATGTAAGCCCCCAAGTGGTTCTTATAGGGCGACTTGTCATTCGAGAATCGCGTGTCGCGATTGAAGCGGTAGGTGCAGTCCTTCACGCTCAGATGGGCAATCGACGGGTCGAAGCCGGCAATCCTTCCAATCGCCAGCTTCACGCCTTCCTCAAAGTCTGCCCTGATGGCGTCATACTCTGCCTTATTGGCCCAGTACCACTCGCGGTTGTTGTTGGTCATCAGCTGTTTCAGGTAATTCAATATTCGTTTTGCATCCATATGTTATAGAAAAAAGTTCATTTATCCAGTCTTATTGTTCAGTATCGTCCTTGAAATCGAAGGAGAGTTGCCGTTCGGCAGCAGCTCGCTTTTGTTGGGCCTTGCTGATGAGCAGGGGACGGAGGCGCTCAGGATGGAGTTCGTTGATGCCGATGATGGGCTGTGAGAACTGCGAGGTCAGTTCGTTGCAGGTGATGAAGTACTTCGCCTTCTTCATCACCACGCCCATCTTGCGCAGGTCGTAGGACGTCAGGCGATTGAAACGACGCGAGTTGACTATGAGCCAGGCGGACTTGGTGCCGAGGCCTGGCACGCGCAATAGTTGTTCATAATCAGCGGTATTAATATCCACAGGGAAGGCTTCAGGGTGCCGTAAGGCCCACGCAAGTTTGGGGTCCACCTCCAAGTCGAGGTTCGCGTGCATGTCGTCGACAATTTCATCGACCTTAAAGTGATAGAAGCGCAACAGCCAGTCGGCCTGATAGAGGCGGTTCTCACGCACCAAGGGCGGCTGTTTGAGCACGGGCAGTCGTGGGTCGTAGGTGTTGACGCTGATGTAGCCGGAGTAATAGACGCGTCGCATCGTGGGCTGACCGTAGAGCATCGACGACATCGTGAGAATATCCTTGTCCGTCTCCTTCGTCGCACCCACAATCATCTGCGTCGACTGGCCTGCTGGCACAAACCTTGGCGCATAGCGGTATTTCTTGCGGTCTTCTTTGTTTTCCAGAACACCCTGTTGGATGAGTTTCATGGGCTGGAACACGCTCTTGTGGTCTTTCTCGGGCGCCAGGAGTTTCAACGACTCCTCCTTGGGAATCTCGATGTTCACGCTCATGCGGTCGGCATAGCGGCCAGCCTCGTTGAGCAGTTCCTGCGAACAGCCAGGGATGCTCTTCAGGTGGATGTAGCCGTTAAAGCGATGCACCGTCCTGAGGTCGCGCGCAATAGCTGCCAGCCGCTCCATGGTGTAGTCGGGATTGCGCACCACGCCACTCGACAGGAAGAGCCCTTCGATGTAGTTGCGACGATAGAACTCCATCGTGATTTCCTCGAGTTCGCTGACGGAGAGCGTCGCCCGTTTGATGTCGTTCGAACGGCGGTTGATGCAGTAGGCGCAGTCATACATGCAGTAGTTCGTCAGCATCACCTTCAGCAGCGAGATGCAGCGCCCGTCGTCGGCAAACGAGTGGCAGATACCCACGCCACCCACCGTCGAGCCCACCATGCCTTGCTTACCTTTGCGCACGGTACCGCTCGACGAGCACGATACGTCGTACTTCGCCGACTCTGCGAGTATCCGCAGCTTTTCCATTGTCTGTTCTGTCAGCATAACGACTGCAAAGGTACAAACGGGTTGTCCCAAAAGTCAGGACGCCTTCAATTATTTAACATACTTTATGATTCAAACATTCCCTAAATATACATACTTGATGCCTGCTTCCTCGGCGATGCGCTTGACGGCCTTTAGCGTCGCGATGGGCGTGGGAGGTATGTCCTGCATCTTGTAGCGAGGGAAGAAACGGCTGAAATGCAAAGGAGCCTCAGCGAGACCGTTTTCATTCAGCCAGCGACACATCTGACGAATCATATCGAGGTCGTCGTTGCCTTCGGCGACCTCCGTCACGACTCGGCCATCTGAGCAAGCTCGATGGCCCTCGCTGCTCCGGACGTTAACCCCTGGAATAACGAGATTGGTGATTTCCACCCACACGCCCGCCTGCTTCATGGCGAGGATGGTATCGAGGACGGGCTGCAGATGGCCACCGCTTACCTTCATATAGATATCGTCGCTGAAGGATTTGAGGTCGACGTTGGCAGCATCGAGATACGGCAACAGGTCGGCCAGCGGTTCCTGACAGACATAGCCCGCCGTGACGAGGATGTTCCAAAGACCTGCCTCATGCGCCAGCCGCGCACAATCAATAATATATTCAAGATAGGTCAGCGGCTCGGTATAGGTGTAGGCGATGCCTGGACAATGGTGCTTTTGGCATAGCGCGACGACGTCCTCAGGCGAGAGCTCGTAATGATTGACATCAGCGGGCGCGACCTGCGAAATGTCGTGGTTCTGACAGTTCAGACAGCGGAAGTTACAACCCGTACAGGCGAGCGATAGACACGTCGTGCCAGGATGGAAATGGTACAGCGGCTTTTTTTCTATCGGGTCGATGGCCAACGAACACGGCTTGCCATAGACCTCGCTCACGAGCACGCCGCCCTGATTCCTTCGGCTACGGCAAATACCCGTCTTGTCCTCAGCAATCCGGCAATGGTGCGGACAGAGCGTACACTCCACCCGTCCGTCATCCAACCGCTTATAATACTTACACTCTCTCATTTCCTACAGCGGTAGCAAATTCTTCACTCTTCACTCTTCATTCTTCACTTAGAATACAATTGCTTCGTAAACGTAGAGTTCCGCGTCGCGCCAGCCGTCCCAGCCCAGTCCGGCCTTGTCCTGCGAACAATGTCCCACGAATTCTTCTTTGGTCCAATTCACCTCGTCGGCCACCTGCGGCAGGAACGTGCCGCTACGATAACCCTTCTTGATATAGATGCCGTGCCGATGCAGTTCAAACTCGTCCAGGCTCTGGATGCGACGCATAGGCGTAAGCACGGAAATCTCAATATCGAGGTCATCCAGTTCGTCGCGAGTGACAGGCACAAATCGCGGATCCTCAAAGGCTGCTGCCCGTGCCATCTCAGCCACTATCTCATGCAAAGGGTAGTCCTCGCCAAAATGTCCGATACAGCCGCGCAAATGGCCGTGCTTGTGCAGCGAGACAAAGGCACCACATTTAGAGGTGAGAGGTGAGAGGTCAGAGGTAAGAGTTGGCTGCGCGATGGGCTTGCCGTCCAATGAATCGCAAATGCTATTAAAAGCTATCTCTTTCAATGCCTTCTTGTCAGCATCAGAAAGGACGAAACTCGTGCTGTCCTTGCGCAGGATGGCAAACGAATGATACCCAACAACCCTATTGTGGTCGTGATTGTCGATGTCGCCTGAGTTTTGGTACATCAGGTGTTTTACCTCGTACTGCTTGTCGAGCATCAGCATCAGCGTGATGATGGCAAACTCGCCACAGGCACTTGTATGCAGATTGCGCTTCCCACTTCGTGCATTGGCATTGATGGTTGCAATAAACTCCTCCACGTCGCCCGTCTCGACAGCCTTGCCCGTCTTGGCATCCACCTCGTAGGCATCTTCATACGACGGATAGTGCGAGAAGTCGCTGCTGATCACAAAGAGGTTCTCGTCCGTAAAATACGGCTTCAATACCTCCGCTATTCGCTTCAGCTTGTCGTAATCGTTCGTCGAAATAACTATCGGCACAATGGGCGGCACATCAGTCGAAGTGATAAGTGATGAGTGATGAGTGAAGAACCTTTGCAGGAACGGCAACTGCACTTCCAGACAATGCTCCCTATCATGCGCCTCTGCCCTATAGCAGAACACAGAATCCACATCCGCGTTCGACAAGTTATTCGTGTTATTCGTGCGATCCGTGTTCGTTAAAGCAACCGCCGTTTCGTGGTCCACTTTCACATTGCCTAACGGTGTGGCATAATAATCCGCCTCCGTGTTCACCGACGCCCCGTCGAGCCATTCGTGGTGACTCGGTCCTAACAGGAAAATCCGCTTGTACTGCTTCTTCGCGTCTATCGCCATATATGCCGATGCCGCCACATTGCCCGAGAAATAATACCCAGCATGAGGCACTATCAACGCTGCCACATTACTGTACTTCGCGTCGTTACGATGCAATGCCAGAAAGCTATCCACCTCCTCGCTCAGTTCCCGTGCATTGCCCGTATAGAATCGGTTCGCCTGTGTCGCCGGCCTCACCATAGGAGCCTGCGTCTGTCCCTTACATCCGTTCATCATCATCGTTGTCGTTAGGATTAGTATAATCGTCTTGATGCTCATGCTACTTTATCAGCTTCTCTATCTGTTTCTCCGTAGCCTCAGGCAACAGCTTTTGAAGGTGCGCCTTCATCCGTTCGAACGATTCCTGTGGCGTTCTCCCTCGCCCTTCGGAGAGGGGGTTAGGGGGTGCCTGGCACATCTCGCGACCTAACAGCCGCTCTGGTGTTGTCAACAGCGACCAGCCCCAGCCGTATTCACGCCCATGCTTGTCAGTAGGATACACGAAGTCCTCTGTCACAATGCGACACGCCATCTGCAGGCGCGTCACATAGCCGTCGAACTTACTCCGCATCTTGGGACCATCGAAACCGCAAGCAGCACGCAGTTCACGCGTAATCAGACTGTCGTGCTCTGCCAACGTCAGCAGGATAGCCTCATCGATACTGCCCTCGACGGGCGCAGGTCTTGAAGCGCGACGATAGTTGCACAAATCTGGCCACCACTCTTTGCTGACAAAGCCCGCCTTGCCGGCAAAGAACTTGCCATAGACGCAACGGCCCTCCGTCACGATGGGGCCCTTCCATTTCCACAGCGGCCAGTCCCAGCCGCCGTCATCGAATACCTCATACCGATTGTCCTCATCAACGACATCCTCTGCCGAATAGCCGCGAATGCCACTATCCAGCAACGGCAGGAATCCTACCTCCTGGATGAAGTCCATCAGTTCTGGGCAACTATGTATCTCCACGTTCTGCATCTTATAAACATTTATCTCAACGTCGGCAAAGTTACGAATAAGTGAGCAAAGAAACAAAAAAATTGCAGTTTTTTTGTTCTTTCGAACGGGAGTAACATCTCGCGAAGCGAAAAGTTACGAATAAGTGAGCAAAGAAACAAAATAAAAATCATTTTTCTGCATTTCTGCATCGTAATTCGGAAATAATGCGTACCTTTGTGGCGTATTTCAAAAGATATCAACCAAAGCGGACAAGGACAACAATGAATAAACAAACCAAGAAACGGATGAAGCGCATGCTACTGTGGGGAGCAGGTCTGGCTGTGGCGCTTATTATTGTGCTGGGAATGAGTAAAGTGCTACTGCCAGATGAGAATGACTGGCGTCAAGCCCATCCCAGAATGGTGACCAAAGACGGTCAGGACGTCATTGAACCAACTCGCGCCGACAGTCTGCTGGGCGCTGCCCTGACAGCCCAGGACGCCGAACGTCTGAGCGTACTTACCGACAGCTTCTCGGCACTGGGAGAGCTCTCGCCCATCAAAACCGACTTCTTCAGGGGCTATATCCACTATCTGCGCGATGAGGTTGAGCCGGCAACAGAATGTTTCAGCCGCATCATGAAAGAGAACGATCCGCCAGCCGCCGACTTCGACAAGTATGTCCAGGCGGGGGTATGTCTCGTCGGGATGTTAGTTGATCAATACGACACTGAATCAGCCCTCAGCACAGCCCTCCCTCTGATTGAGAAGCTGAACACGGCTGGTAGCGATAAATATTTCGAACTAAAGTCCATCTACATATCCTTAGGTCGGTGCCAGCTCCAGTTGAATCGAATGGCAGAGGCAGAGATCAGTTTCAAGAAAGCTTCGGAATACACGAAGAAGTTGGTCTCCACCGACCATACAAACACGATTGACATCTATAATGCCGTTGCAACCTACTCCAAAATCGTAACGGCCTACTTCAATGCCGGCATGACGGTGGAGTCAGAACCCTGGCTCAACCTGGAGGACTCGCTATTCAACGTTCTTAAATCCTGCTCCGATGCCGACCCGACGGATATCGACATGTTTCAGGCAGACATCCTCCAGAACAGATCAATGATAGCCGAGACCAAGGGAGAGAAAGAAAAAGCAGCCCGCTATTATGAGGAATACAAGACCACTAATTACAGCAAGACCTTAGGCGGACGAATTAACGGCAGCGAATATCTGTCGTTGGCAAAACGCTACGAAGAATCGGCCGACGAATTAACCTGCCTAGACGAACTGATAGCCAAGTATAACATGGAGATAGACCTCGATGTCATCAGTAGTTTCCTACTGCCCAAAATGTACGTCAACTACCAGGCACATCGCAAGGATTCCGCCCTTCGTGTGGCCTTGCAAATCTACGAAGCGTTCGACTCAGCTTATTCACGGCAGAAGGAGAGCGAAGCCGCCAAGCTGGCCACCATCTACGACACCGAAGGCAAAGAGCGGCGCATCGCCGAGCAGCAGGCGGAAATATCACAACAGCGTGTTGTCGGACTGGTCGTGGCCATCATTTTCCTCACCCTGGCCTTTATTGTCTACACGCTGATACGCCGTCGCCAAGCCGCAAGACTGGCAGAAATGAAGGCCGCCCAGGAGCGCATCGAATCAGAACTGCGCATTGCCCGCGACATCCAGATGTCGATGGTGCCCAGCATCTTCCCCGAGCGCGAGGGGCTGGACATGTATGCATCGATGACCCCCGCCAAGGAAGTGGGTGGCGACCTGTACGGGTATTTGCTGATGGGCAACAAGCTCTACTTCGCCATCGGCGACGTCAGCGGCAAGGGCGTGCCGGCCTCGCTCTTCATGGCGCAGGCCACCCGACTGTTCATGACCCTCGCCAAGCAGGGCATGATGCCCGCAGAGATATGCACCCGCATGAACGATGCCCTCAGTGGCGACGACAACAAGAGCGGTATGTTCGTGACGTTTTTCCTCGGCCTCATCGATTTGACTACCGGACACCTCGATTTCTGCAACGCCGGCCACAATCCGCCCGTCATCGGCGGTGGAGAAAGCCACGGCGATTTCCTCGAAATGATTCCCAACGCACCCATCGGCCTCTGGCCCGACCTCGAATACGAGGGCGAGGAAATGGACACTATCAAGGGGCGTCCGCTGTTCATCTACACCGACGGACTCAACGAGGCTGAAAACCCCCAGCAGGAACAATTTGGTGATGGTCGACTGCTTGAAATCCTACGCAACACTCACTTCGACTCCGCCCGTCAGGTTATCGACACGCTCAAGGCCGAGGTCGACACTCACCGCAATGGTGCCGAACCCAACGACGACCTCACGATGATGTGCTTGCGCGTAAATTAGAATGTCCAGAAAAGCAAGTATAAGGGAGATCCATTACATGCCTGATGTTTTCCTTTGCTGTTTCGGGTTGCATGGCGATTTCAAGGGGTAAGTCAGGAGGGTTAATGCAGGCGACACGAGAGAAGCCAGCATCGAGGAGAAGTTTTTCATCGGATATGCGTCCAGCTATGAGCATGACGGGCACGCCGAAGGCTTCCCCCTCGCCCTTTGGAGAGGGGGGAAGGGGGTGAGACCGGGCTCGTTGCAGGATGCCATAGGGCAACTTGCCCATGAGCGTTTGGCGGTCGGCAGAGCCTTCGCCAGTAATGACGAGGTCAGCATCTTGTAGCAGGTCATCGAAATGGATAGTGTCCAGCAGAAGGTCGATGCCAGAACGACACTCGGCATTCATATATTGCAGGAACGCATAGCCCAAACCGCCTGCAGCACCTGCACCAGGCATGTTTTGGCAGTCACGGCCCAGATGCTTGGCAGAGGCCTCCGCAAAGCGTTTGGCACGAGCATCAAGGGCCTCGACCATTTCTGGTGTTGCGCCCTTGACCTGCGGTCGAGTTTGCTTACGCTCGGCAATCGAATCGAGCTCCGATTGCTCTCGCTTAATCGCAAACTTCTGAGGAGCGAAGACATGTGCCGCACCATTCTCGCCACAAAGCGGATTGGTGACATCTGTTGCTATCGTGAAGTGCACATCATCCAGATCGCGCACATTATCCCATGAGCCGTTTTGGGCAAAGGCATCGATAATCGCCCGCAGCATCCCTATGCCGCAATCGCTGGTGGCACTACCGCCAAGTCCAACAATGATGTGCTTGCAACCTCTTCTTACGGCATCCACCACCAACTGTCCTGTACCATAACTTGTTGCCACCATCGGATTGCGTTCCTCTGGCGAAAGCAGCGTCAGTCCGCTGGCTTTGGCAATCTCTATCACCGCCGTATCACCCTGCACAAGATACTGCGCCACAATGGTTCGCATCAGCGGGTCTTTCACGTTGACCTCCACAATCTCGCCGCGCATTGCTGCTTGGAAAGCCTCCAACCATCCTTCTCCGCCATCACTCACAGGTACCTGCACCACCTCTGCCTCAGGCATCTTTGCCAAAATACCCTCACTTGCCGCCTGATTAGCCTCAGCCGACGTCAGACAGCCCTTGAACGAATCGATCGCCACGATGACCTTTTTCATTTCGTTTCTTCCGTTGGTACGTTACTATTCTTACGATACCCCATACCCGTCACATGACAGATGAGCCGTCCGTCCTGATTGGTTACACGCACCTCCACAGCAGGAATCTTATGATGGTCGCAAATGCCGACAGCCTCAGCCCGCAGCACATCGCCTTCGCGCGCACTCGAAACAAACATGATACTATTGTTGATGCCGAACGTGAGTTGACCGTTGTAGTTCATCCAAGCAGCAATGGCCAAGTCGGCCAATGTAAATAGCGCCCCACCCTGACACACATTGCCACCATTCAGGTGCATCGTCGTCACCGTCATCTCCGCCACAGCATGCCGTTCGTCCACCTCCGTAATCCTGCAACCCGCATTGGCCGCAAACCTATCTGTCCGATTCAATAGTTCCTTTATATCCATTGTTGTCATTAATTTATAATTAGTTTTTCATTATTTACGGATAATACCCGTGAAGATGCGGCCTGACTGAATGCCCAGTCTACGGGCGGAGAAGAAAGTGTCCGATTGCTTGACGGTGCAGATGTCGGCAACGGAGATGTTGGCCTCGGAAACGTCGGCAGCAATGAGTTGCTGACGATTGCACTCAGGCAGGTCGATGTGCCACTTGGGAGTGAAGAGTGAAGAGTGAAGAGTGAAGAATTGGCTTTCACCGTCATTTGTCGGGTATCTTTTGCTGATTTGTTCCATCGGGAATCCCTCGCGGGCAAAGGCGTCATAGACCTCGTCGCCCACCTCGAAGCTGTCGAGACTGATGCCTGGACCAATCTGAACGCGCAGGTCGGCCGGTTGCGAACCGTATGCCGCCGTCATGTCCGCAATGGTCTGCTGTGCGATGCGCTGGACGGTGCCGCGCCAGCCTGCATGAATGGCTGCCACAGCGTGTTGACGAGGGTCGTAAACGAGCAACGGAATGCAGTCGGCCGTGCTGACTCCGATGCATATGTCCGTGAGATGGGTCATCACCGCATCGATACCCTCCAAGCGTGTTTGTCTGTCTTCTTCCGACAGCGCAAAAAACGCCTCGTCAATCTGAACGGACTTCGCAAGATGTACCTGATGGGGCATGATGAGACGATCGTCGCTGATGCCCAACTGCTGGCACAGCAAAACACGGTTCTTACAGATGGCCTCAGCATCGTCGCCACAGTAGCGGTTGATGTTGAACTCGCCATACGCCCCCGTACTGAATCCACCACGTCGCGTCGTACTGAACGCTACCACATCCTTATGCAGGTCGTAAGTAAGTAATTTGGGCTGTATCATAGAATTATCTGAAACATTTGACGATAGGCCTCGACCTTTTTGTCGAAGGACAAGGGGTAGGCACGGGAGGAGGAGGGAAGACGATAGAGGGGGACTCTAAGGGCGAGGGGAGTAGTTACAAAAGTGTTGACCTTGGGGATCGTTGGGATGCCGAGTGAGGCGCAGAAGGTTTCTGTGGCCTTTTCGCCTGTGGTGACGATGGCGCGGAGATGAGGAAGCTGGCGGAGCAAGGCAGGGATATTAGTTGGCTCAACCACCTCGAGGAACTTGTCGGAGGCATTGTCCTGCAGGCGACGGATAGCCGTAGAGGTATCGAAGAACGCGAGACCCTTTTCTTGGCAGAAGGCCACAATCTCGTCAATCTTGAATCGTTTGGCCTCGAGGTCAACAAAGTGGTTCTTGTCGCCAAAGAATATCTGTCCCTCAATGCGCCAGTGGTCGTTGATAAAGTTAGGATAATAAAAATCCATGCACCACCGCTTGCGCTGAGGCGGGAAACTACCAAGAAACAGCACCTTCGCATTCTCAGGCAGGAAAGGTCGCAGGGGGTGGTACTCTACCCCACCCTTGCTGCGGGCAATATTCTCTGTATTTAGATAAGATGTCATCGTCGTGCAAGTTTATGTGGTCATCCAGCGATGCAATTTTTCCCAAAACACAGGGATACGGACGCGGATAGGGTCATCGGCATCTGGTTCGTGAACGGCAAAGCCTCGCTCTTCGAGGTACTGCTGACGAAGATGCTTGACGGCAGTACTCGTTTTGAGTGCGTCGATGCTTTGCAGGTAGATGCGGAAAAGTGTCGGATAAAGGTGAATGAAGTCGCGATTGATGTTGTCGGCCATCTGCTCATGTTCTTCATCGAGTCTGAGTGTTTCGCCGTTGAGCAACCGCTCACGGAATCGTTTGACGTTCTGACGCATGTGATGGAGCGTGACGCGATAGGCCAGATACGACATGTCGAGGGCCTCGGCCATCTCCTTGTTAGGTACCGCCCGTTGTTTGTTGAGCATCGTTAGCATGGAGCGAAGGAAGATGAAACGGCCACGAGGATAGAAGACCTGATGAGCATAGGCAATCAACTGCGAAACAATGGCGAGTTTCCGCTCATCGGTGAGATCGGAAGACTCGATGGTGAGGACGCTGTCGCTGTCTTTGATTTGTGTATAGACCGTCTGTCCTTCTGCCTCTGCACGATTGCTCAGGTAGTTACGGAAGGTGTTAAGCAGCCAACTCTCGAAAGACTCCTTTTTCTTGATGCGTTGCAAGGGCTGATAGGGAGCGCGGCCGCGCTCGCGGAGATAGAGGAAGAAGTCGTCAATGACATCCTCGTAATCATCGTAGAGGTTGTGGCTGTAGGCTTCGTAGCGGTTGCGGAGTTGATGGTTCAGACGGTCATGCAACAGATAGTACATCGCCTCGTCGTCGCCCTTCAGAATCATGTCGAGGAAATCAGGAACTGGGATGCCTGCAAAACGATTGACCTTAGATTTCTTGGCTGGAGCGAAATCCTGCGGAATATTCAGCCAGTACTGTCGTTCCTGTTCAGGCATCTTTTCGATGGCGTAGCGAAGCATGGTGCGAGGCATCTCGTGAGCATGCTGACGAAGGAAGTCGCGAAGGAGGTCCATCGAAACGCGCTTGCCCATTTCGCGTAGCATCCAACCGACAGCCTTATGCATCAGGTCATGAGGGTGGTGCAAATGGATTTCGGCATAGCGCAGGCACCACGACGGGTCGCCCATCTGGGAGGTCTTCCACGAACAGACAATGCTCATGCGCTGTTTCCAAAGACAGGGACTTTGGGCGAGGTCATCGAGGAGTTTTATCTTATAATCTTTATCGCCTAAATTCGATGGCAGCAACAACCAGTGACCGAGGATCTTATGGACGGAAAGGTCAACGAGGTCCCAATTGTTCGCCTGCTCAGCGTATTGCAGATAGAGCGTGAGAATTTCGTCGCGGCCTTTGATGGCGGACTCGTCGTGCTCCAATTTCTTCGTCGCTAATTTTTCGAACTTCGACACCAGTATCAGGAGACCACATAACCGCACCTCGTGCCAATGGCTCATTAACAACTCAGGGGTTTCGCTCAAGGGAAAATCCTTTGGAACAGCTTTGACCACCTCCCTTGTCTGCGGCACTTTCAGTCCAAGGAACTCATCGCCCTCACCATATTCACCTGGTCCCGTTTTGAAGAACCCCATGAGTATCCGTCGCTGCTTGTCATTCTGCAGCGACTCCATATATTGTATAATCTCTTTCGCCGTCATCGTATTCAATTTGGGTGCGAAGTTACGAAAAAATCCCTGAAATCAAAAAGAAATCAGGGATTATTTATAGAGAATGGTTGATTGTTAACGCTCAAGGAAAGCGGCAACCTTTGCGGCAGTCTGTTTGCCGCTAGCCATCGCGCGAACTACTAATGATGCTCCGTTGGCAGCATCGCCGCAGACGAATACATTCTTGGGGTATTCTGGGTGTTCTGGCTTCAGGAAGCCCATGGCGAGGAGTACCAGTTCGGCCTTGATGATCTCAGGCTTACTCTTCTCAACCATAATGGGGCGACCGCCTTCTGGATTGGGTTTCCAATCGATTTCCTGAACCTTTACGCCAGTGAGTTTGCCGTTCTCACCCAAGAACTCGAGGGTGTTGATGTTCCAACGACGCGTGCAACCTTCCTCGTGACTAGATGTAGTCTTGAGGGTGCGAGGCCACTCGGGCCAAGGGTTCTGAGGATCCTCTGGGCCCTCGACAGGCTTAGGCATAATCTCAATCTGGGTGACACTCTTACATCCCTGGCGATGGGCTGTTCCGATACAGTCAGAACCAGTATCACCACCACCGATGACAAGTACATCCTTACCCTTGGCGGTAACGCGCTCATCCTTAGAGAACTCCATACCTGCCAGCACTCGATTCTGCTGCGACAGCATTTCGAGGGCGAAGTGTACGCCCTTGAGTTCGCGGCCAGGAGCCTTTAGGTCGCGGGCTGTTGGTGTACCAGTTGAAATCACTACGGCATCAAACTGCTTAGCAAATGCATCATTCACCTCAACAGCCTCGCCATATTTAAACTCGATGCCTTCCTGCTCCAGCAGGGCGATGCGGCGATCGATGACGGCCTTATTGAGTTTAAAGTTGGGGATGCCATATCGCAGCAATCCGCCTGCGGCTTCGTTCTTCTCAAATACAGTTACTTGATAGCCCTTCAGGTTCAGGTTGTTAGCTGCAGCAAGACCGGCAGGACCAGCACCAATAACGGCCACCTTCTTACCATTGCGCTTGATATCAGTGCGGGGCTGAATGAAGCCCTCCTGGAAAGCCATCTCAGTGATGGCGGCCTCGTCCTCGCGGTTGGTGGTTGGCTCGTGGTTAAAACGGTTCAGCACGCAGGCCTTCTCGCACAGTGCAGGACAGATACGACCTGTGAACTCTGGGAAGGGATTGGTGCTATTCAGTAGGCGATAAGCTAGTTCATAATCGCCTTTGTATAGGGCATCGTTCCATTCTGGTGCTTTGTTGCCCAGCGGACAGGCCCAGTGGCAGAAAGGTACGCCGCAGTCCATGCAGCGGCTTGCCTGCAGTTTGCGTTCGCGCGTGTTGAGCGTCTGCTCAACCTCGCCAAAATCGTGGATTCTATCGTGAATCGGACGGTAACCCGCCTCCTGGCGGTGTATCTCTAAAAATGCTTTCGGATTTCCCATTTTTCCAATTGATAATTGATAATTGACAATTGATAATTAATAATCTCTCTGGATGTCGGCAATCTTCTCGTGCAGACGTGCCATCTTCTCTTCTTCGAGCACGCGTTTGTACTCGATAGGCACTACCTGGATGAAGTCCTCGATGTAGCGGTGCCAGTCGTCGAGCATGCGACCTGCGAGGGCCGAACCCGTGTGCAGATAGTGTTGACGGATGAGTTCTAGCAATTCCTTGCGCGAAACTGAGTCCTCAACTAGTGAGAGCTCCACCATATCCATATTGCAGAAGTAGTCGAAGGTGTGATCGGGGTCGTAAACATAGGCCACACCACCACTCATACCAGCAGCAAAGTTACGGCCAGTCTTACCCAGTACTACCACACGTCCGCCAGTCATGTATTCGCAGCAGTGGTCGCCAGCACCCTCGATCACAGCGATGGCACCCGAGTTACGCACTCCGAAGCGCTCGCCTACCTTACCATTTATATAGAGTTCGCCCGATGTAGCACCGTAAAGTCCCGTGTTACCTGCGATAATGTTATCCTCAGCCTTAAACTCGTCGCTACGACGGGCAGGAGGCAGAATAGAGATGCGACCGCCAGAGAGACCCTTACCAAAGTAGTCGTTGGTCTCGCCTTCGAGGCGCAAATCCAGTCCTTTCACGGCAAAAGCGCCGAAGCTCTGGCCAGCCGAGCCCTTGAACTTAATCTTGATGGTTCCGTCGGGCAGTCCTTCCTCGCCGTATTTCAAGGCAATCGCACCACTCAGCATGGTACCCACTGCACGATCAGTATTCTTGATAGCGTAGTCGAGTGTTATCTCTTCCTGACTGTCGATTGCTTTCTGTGCAGCCTTGATGATCTCCTCGTCCTTCACACCGCTAACCTTTGTAAATGCTCCACGATCCCAATAGAGGGCCTTGTCTGTCTCAGGCTTGTGCAGCAGGCGTGCAAAATCGATAGTCTTCTGCTTATCAGTAGCGTTGGTAGTATCAACCTCGATGAGTTCTGTGTGACCAATAATCTCCTTAAGACTGTGAACACCAATCTCGCTGAGGTATTCGCGAACTTGCTCGGCCAGGAAGGTGAAGAAGTTCACCACGTACTCCGCTCTTCCCTCGAAGTGCTTACGCAATTCTGGATTCTGTGTAGCCACACCCATAGGACAGGTATTGGTATTACACTTACGCATCATTACGCACCCCAGTACAATAAGGGGCAGAGTTCCGAACGAGAACTCATCGGCACCAAGCATGGCCATGATGATCACGTCCTTGGCAGTCTTCAGCTGTCCGTCGGTCTGCAGACGTACCTGGTTACGCAAGCCGTTCATCACCAATGTCTGCTGGGTCTCTGCCAGTCCGATTTCAGGACTAATACCTGCGAAGCGCATACTTGATGCAGGGCTGGCACCAGTACCACCTTCAGCACCACTGATTACTATCAGGTCAGCCTTGGCCTTAGCCACACCAGCGGCAATGGTTCCTACACCGCTCTCGGCTACCAGCTTTACGCTTACGGCAGCTGTGGGGTTGATATTCTTCAGGTCGAAGATAAGCTGTGCCAGATCCTCGATGCTGTAGATATCGTGATGAGGTGGAGGCGAAATCAACGAGATGCCAGGGATGGCGTTACGCGTCTTGGCGATAATCTCGTTAACCTTGAAACCAGGCAACTGTCCACCCTCACCAGGCTTAGCACCTTGTGCCACCTTAATCTGTATCTCCTCTGCATTCACCAAGTACTCGGCGGTTACACCAAAACGTCCAGATGCAATCTGTTTAGTCTTTGAGCTCAGGCTTACACCATCCACCTCTGAGTGATAGCGGGCGTTGTCCTCACCACCCTCACCAGTGTTACTGCGTGCACCCAGTTTGTTCATGGCTAGTGCCAAAGCCTCGTGGGCCTCGATGCTCAAAGCGCCAAACGACATAGCACCTGTTACGAAGTGCTTAACGATGCTCTCGACGGGCTCAACCTCGTCGATAGGAGTTGGTTTGGCAGCCTTCTTAAATCCAAAGAAGTCGCGGATAAAGATGGGGTTCTCTTTCTCGTCAACAATCTTTGCCCAATCCTTAAACTTATCGTAGTTGCCCTGACGGGTAGCCAACTGCAGCTTAGCGATAGTCTCTGGGTTCCATGCATGCTTGATACCATCCTTGCGCCAAGCAAACTGACCCTGATTCTGCAGCAATGTCTGCTCCTTGGCAGCCTCGTGCAGCGCAATGGCATCGCGGGCAATCTCCTTAAGGCCCACACCTCCGATGGTGCTCACCTCGGTGCCGAAGTAGCGATGCAGCAGGTCTTCGCTCAGTCCGATGCTCTCGAAGATCTTCGCACCGCGATACGAGCGGATGGTACTGATACCCATCTTACTCATAATCTTCTTCAAGCCCTTATCCACAGCCTTGATGTAGTTCTTTTCAGCAGTAGCATACTCCTCCTGAATCTTTCCTTTTTTCACCAGGTCATCGAGTACGGCGAAGGTCATATAAGGACATAGGGCGCTGGCACCGTAGCCCAGCAACAGGGCAGCGTGCATCACCTCGCGAATCTCACCGCTCTCAACAATCAGGGCTGTCTGCACACGCTTACCTACGCTAATCAGGTAGTGGTGAACGGCTGATACTGCCAATAGCGATGGGATGGCAGCATGGGTATCGTCCAGGTCGCGGTCGCTCAGAATAATGTAATTAACACCCTCATCTACACTAGCTTCAGCCTGATGGCACAGGTCGTCAAGCGCCTGGCGCAGACCTTCCTCACCTTTCTCCATCTCGAAGAGAATGGGCAGTTTCTTGGTGTTAAAGCCCTTGTAGCGGATGTTACATAATATATCAAGTTGTGTGTTGGTTAAAACTGGTTGTGGCAAACGTACCATCTTACAGTTCGATGCATCGGGCGTCAGGATGTTGGTTCCTACGGCGCCGATATACTCTGTCAACGACATCACAAGTTCCTCGCGGATAGGGTCGATGGCTGGGTTCGTCACCTGTGCAAACTGCTGACGGAAGTAGTTGAATAGCACCTGCGGACGGTCGCTGATAACTGCCAGCGGGGTGTCGTTACCCATGGCGGCTACAGGCTCCTGTCCTGCTGTGGCCATTGGCACGATAGTCTTGTCAATATCCTCCTGACCGAAGCCGAAGGTAACAAGCTTGGCGTTGAGATCGCTTACACCGTTGTCCACCTTGCGTCCGCTCTTCAGTTTCTCCAACTGCACGCGGTTTTCGTTCAGCCACTCGCGATATGGATGAGCCTTGGCGAGTTTCTCTTTTATCTCGCCATCGTAGTAAATCTTGCCCTCGAGTGTATCGATAAGTAGAATCTTACCTGGCTGCAGACGACCTTTCGATACCACATCGCTTGGCTCGAAGTCCATCACGCCAACCTCACTGGCTACCACCATCATGCCGCTCTTTGTAATGGTATAACGGCTTGGGCGCAGACCGTTTCTGTCAAGCATACCTCCTGCGTAGCGACCATCACTGAAAAGCAGTGCTGCAGGACCGTCCCATGGTTCCATCAGGATAGAGTGATATTCATAGAAAGCTTTCAAATCTTCTGAAATAGGGTTCTTATCGTTAAAGCTCTCGGGCACCAAAATAGCCATCGCCTGCGGCAATGAGAGTCCGCTCAGCATCAGGAACTCAAACACATTATCCAGACTGGCCGAGTCGCTCATGCCGTCCTGTACGATGGGACGCAGATCCTTGATATCACCCAGTGCCTCACTATTCAGCACACTCTCGCGCGCCTTCATCCAACCACGGTTACCACGAATGGTATTGATCTCACCATTGTGGGCCAACAGACGGAAAGGCTGTGCGAGCTTCCACTTTGGGAATGTGTTAGTGCTAAAGCGAGAGTGCACCAGTGCCAATCCGCTCGTGAAGTAGTCGTTCGACAGGTCTGGGAAGTAGCGTCGCAACTGTCCGCTGGTCAGCATTCCCTTATAGATAATATTCTTGTTCGATAGCGAGCAGATATAGAAGTCGTCGTTATCGATACGATTCTCGATGCGCTTGCGTACCTTATATAATATGCGCTCGAACACTGGCACATCCTCATCCGATATACCAGTTACAAAAATCTGCTTGATGTCAGGCTCCACTTCACGTGCAGCCGCACCAAGCACCTCAGGATTAGTTGGTACAGTTCTCAGATGCATCAGCGTCAGTCCCTCGCGCTCAATCTCCTCAATCATCACACTCAGGATCTCCTGCTGCGCCTTCTCGTCTTTAGGCAGAAATACCAATCCTGTACCATACTTACCTTTCTCAGGCACAGGAATGCCCTGCAACAGAATAAACTCATGTGGAATCTGTACCATGATACCAGCACCGTCGCCAGTTTTGTCGCGAGTCTCAGCTCCACGATGCTCCATGTTTTCCAGCACCTTTAGTGCATTGTCCACCAATTCATGACTTTTTCCTCCGTGGATATTTACCACCATACCCACGCCACAAGCATCATGCTCATTGCTTGGTTGGTAGAGTCCCATGTTATCCATCTTTTTTCTTGCCATAATTATTATTTAATATATATATAATGTCTGATTTCGGCTGCAAAGGTACTACAAAAAGAGCTGGTAAGCATGTATTTTGTTGGTATTTTATTCACAGATTATTGTATAAATGACACTTTGTAACAAAAAGATAGGTTTTTCATACAAAGTGATAGCAAACTGACACACATAAAACATGTTTACTTTACAATTTGTCATTTGGCGTCTGTTTTTGCAAACAAAATGCAACAAAATCCATTTTCTTTCTTACAAATCGTCGTACCTTTGCAGCCGTAAACGAACAAAGTGTAACCAAAAGTAAAAAGATTATGGAAGCATTAAGATTTCAGGTTGTCGGTGAGGCATTCAAGAAAAAGCCCCTCGACGTAAAAACACCAAGTGAGAGACCTTACGAGTATTTTGGTAAGAAGGTCTTCAATCGTGAGAAAATGTATAAGTACCTGCCGAAACAGGTATATGAAAAGATGATTGACGTGATGGACAACGGTGCCCGTCTGGATCGTGACATTGCCGATGCTGTGGCTGCTGGTATGAAGCAGTGGGCCATAGAAAATGGTGTGACACACTATACCCACTGGTTCCAGCCATTGACAGAAGGTACTGCCGAGAAGCACGACTCATTCATTGAGCACGACGGCAAGGGTGGTATGGTAGAAGAGTTCACAGGTAAACTGCTCGTTCAGCAGGAGCCTGACGCCTCATCGTTCCCTTCTGGTGGTATTCGCTCGACCTTCGAGGCACGTGGCTATTCTGCCTGGGACCCGACATCACCTGTATTTATTATTGATGACACTCTGTGTATCCCCACCGTATTCATTTCTTACAGCGGTGAGGCACTCGACTATAAGGCTCCTCTGCTGCGCGCCCTGCATGCAGTAAATGTGGCTGCCGTGGATGTATGCCACTATTTCGATCCTGCCGTCAAGAAGGTGACTTCGAACCTCGGTTGGGAACAGGAGTATTTCCTCGTGGATGAAGGCCTCTATGCCGCACGTCCTGACCTGCTGTTGACAGGCCGTACGCTGATGGGCCACGACTCAGCCAAGAACCAGCAGATGGATGACCACTACTTCGGTGCCATTCCTGAGCGTGTGGCTGCCTTTATGCGCGACCTTGAGATTCAGGCTTTGGAACTCGGCGTGCCTTGTAAGACGCGTCATAACGAGGTGGCTCCCAACCAGTTTGAGCTGGCGCCTATTTTCGAGGAGACTAATCTGGCCGTCGACCACAACATGATGCTGATGTCGCTGATGAAGAAGGTGGCCCGCAAGCACGGTTTCCGCGTGTTGTTGCATGAAAAGCCCTTCGCTGGCATCAATGGCAGTGGTAAGCATAACAACTGGTCGCTCTCCACAGATACTGGTGTGCTGCTGCACGCTCCTGGCAAGACCGCCGAGCAGAACCTGCGCTTCGCCACGTTCATCGTTGAGACGCTGATGGGTGTTTACAAACACAACGGTCTGCTAAAGGCCTCTATCATGAGTGCTACTAACGCCCACCGTCTGGGTGCCAACGAGGCTCCTCCAGCCATTGTTTCCTCGTTCCTCGGCAAACAGGTCAGCGAACTGCTCGACCACATTGAGAAGGCCGACGTAGACGATATCCTCGCCATGGCTGGCAAGCAGGGTCTGAAGATGGATATCCCTGAGATCCCTGAGCTGCTGATCGACAACACCGACCGCAACCGCACGTCGCCCTTCGCCTTTACGGGTAACCGCTTCGAGTTCCGTGCCGTAGGTTCTGAGGCTAACTGTGCCAGTGCCATGATAGCCCTGAACAGCGCCGTCGCCGAGGCCCTCGTTGACTTCAAGAAGCGTGTTGATGCCAAGATTCCTGAATTGGAGAAGAAACTTGCCGGTACTGGTCATAGTGCTACGTTCCACGCCATCATCGACGTGCTGCGCGAAGATATCATGACTTGTAAGCCCATCCGCTTCGACGGTAACGGCTACTCTGACGAGTGGGTCATCGAGGCTGAAAAGCGCGGTCTCGACGTTGAGAAGAGCTGCCCGAAGATCTTTGAACGCTACCTCGACAAGGAGAGCATCCGGATGTTCGAGAGTCTGGGTGTGATGACGAAGAAGGAATTGGAGGCCCGCAACGAGGTGAAGTGGGAAACCTACACCAAGAAGATTCAGATTGAGGCCCGTGTGCTGGGCGACCTGTCGATGAACCATATCATTCCTGTTGCTACCCACTACCAGAGTCAGTTGCTGAAGAACGTCGAGAATATGGCCACCATCTTCCCTGTCGACAAGGCCGAAAAGCTCAGTGCCCGCAATATCAAGATTATTGAGGAAATTGCCGAGCGTACCTCAGCAATCGAGAAGGGTGTAGAGGATTTGGTAAATGCCCGCAAACTGGCCAACAAGATTGACGACGAGCATGACAAAGCCATCGCCTACCACGATAAGGTAGAGCCCAAGCTCGACAGCATCCGTTACGAGATTGACAAGCTTGAACTCATCGTTGACGACGCACTCTGGCCCCTGCCGAAGTATCGTGAACTGTTGTTCATTAGATAATCAACCTGTCTGCATTCATATTAATCCGCACCAGTCTGAAACATTTCAGGTTGGTGCGGATGATTTTTTTAACCCAAATCGGTCGTTAGGACTGGTTTGGCTTTAATACTCCAGTATCAGCGACTGGCGGGGACGGAGCTGGAGGTCGGTGGAGAGGTCGTAATAACGGCCAGTGAGAATGTCTTTCACGCGAGTAGCCTTTCCGATGACCTCAGCGTAGCGCTTCACTTCCATCGTGGCAGGACGGGTGGTGCCGTTGAGGATGGTGAGTGCCGTACGACCCTGATATTGGCGGGCAATGACGTAGATGCCGTTGAAGGGGATAAATTGTGTCATCTTACCCTTGGTAATGACCTCGTTGCCTTTGCGCCAATGGAGCAGACGACTGGTCCACTGCCACATCTGCTGCTGGGCCTGCGTGCGTCCCTCGCGGGTAAAAGCATTGTTCTGGTCGCCAGGGAATCCGCCAGGGAAGTCCTTGCGTACGTTGCCGTCTGTCACCTCCTTCGTACCGTTCATCATGATTTCCGTACCATAATACATCTGCGGAATGCGACGAACGGTCATCAGCAACGCCAGTGCCTGTTTCAGCATCAGCGAGTCGCGGCCATTGCCCAGGAAGCGGTCGGTGTCGTGATTGTCAACGAAGGCCATCACATGGTCAGGGTCTTCATAGAGATAGTCGTAGACGAACGAGTTATACAGTCGGTTCAGCCCCTGCCACCAAGCATCGGTTTCCTCATTCTTGGCCTGCGACAGCTTTTCGAAAAACGAGAAATCCATAACGGTCTTCAGATACGAGTTGTCCTTTGACAGCTTCGAGTCCTTCTGCCACGCGGCGGTATAGGCAGGCTCCGTGACCCACGTCTCACCAACGGTGTTGAAGTTGGGGTATTCCTCGTCGAGCTCCTTCATCCAACGTGCCATACCCTTGGCGTCGGCATAGGGATAGGTGTCCATGCGGATGCCGTCGATACCGATGGTCTCTATCCACCACTTGGAGTTCTGAATAAGATAGGTCATCACGTGTGGGTTGCGCTGGTTCAGGTCGGGCATGGTGGGCACGAACCAACCGTCCACAGTCTCGCGCAGATCGACCTGCGAAGCGTAGGGATCCTTGACGGGTGTCAGCTTGTAACTCGTCTGCTGGAAACTGGTTCCTGTCGGGTTACTCGTTCCCTGCGATTCCTTCAGCCAGTCGGGCAGGTTCAGCCAATCTTTCGTCGGCATGTCCTGCGTCCAAGGATGCTCGAAGCCCGAGTGGTTGAAAATCATGTCCATCACCACCTTCAGTCCCTTGGCGTGAGCCTCGTCACACAGCCGGCGATAGTCCTCGTTCGTACCGAATCGCGGGTCCACACGATAGTAGTCCGTCGTGGCATAGCCGTGATAGGTGGAATAGCCACGTTCGTCGTCCGGTGAGTCGTTCTCGAGCACAGGTGTCAACCACAGCGCCGTCACGCCCAGCTCGTTGAAGTAGTCCAGATGTTCGCGAATGCCGTTCAGGTCGCCACCGTGTCGCAACGAGGGCTGTGTACGGTCTTCCTTATACGTTCGCATTCCCGCCACCTGCGGATTATGCCCTGCACCCTGTGCAAAACGGTCGGGCATGAGCATATAGAGCACGTCGGCATTGGTAAATCCCATGCGCTTCGAACCAGCCATCTCGCGCTGCTTCAACAGATAGTTGACTGTTAGCTGTTGGCCTTTGACCATTGACTGTTGGCCATTGACCATTGACCATTGACCATTGAACGTCAACTTCATCGTACCCGGCTGCGCATCACGTAGGTTCAGATACACCAACAGGTAGTTGGGCGACTCCAGTCGTACAATGCTGTCGATGACCACTCCTGGATAATCTGTCGTTACATCTTTTACGCTGGCAATGTTCTTGCCGTAAACCATCAACTGCAACGAAGGATTCTTCATACCCACATACCAATCGGTGGGATCCACGCGGTCTACTGTCACTTTTACTTTTGCTCCATTCATCATCATTACGTTGGCCATCAGGATGGCGGTTACTAATAATAGTTTTCTCATATCGATTTAAGTTTAATCATTATTTCATAGAATTCCGCGGCGAAGTTACGAAATATTTTTCATTCGGCATAGAAATATGCGTGAGAATGTTTGGATTATCAAAAAAAATGCGTATATTTGCAGCACTATAATAACTAAGACAAGCAAGAGAATGAAAAAACTATTCGTTATGGCTGCCCTCTGCTTAGTGAGTATGGCAGCAATGGCCCAGCAGAATCTGAACTGGGGACAGGGACCACAGGTGGCTTCACCTGATGTGCATGCAGACAATTCCGTGACGTTCAACTTGATTGCACCAGAGGCCCAGAAAGTACAGATCACCGGCGACATGCTGCCGTCGAAGAAAGTGGAGTACCAAGGCAACACGTACGACATGCCGGGCGTGGTAGACCTCGTGAAGGACGACAAGGGCGTGTGGAGCTACACCACCGCACCCCTGAAGCCAGAACTCTATACCTATAATATGATAGTGGACGGTGTGAAGATCATCGACCCGCTGAACGTATACAATATCCGCGACATCAACAATCTGTTCAGTGTGTTGCTCATTGGCGGTGACGCTCGCGCAGATTTGTATAAAGTCAACAAGGTGGCTCACGGCACCGTCAGCAAAGTGTGGTACGAGAGTCCCACGGCCAATCTGACGCGTCGCCTGACGGTATATACTCCCGCGGGCTACGAGACCAGCGGCAAGCAGTATCCTGTGCTCTACCTGTTGCATGGCATCGGCGGCGACGAGAATGCCTGGAGCGAACTCGGTCGTGCCGCACAGATTCTGGACAACCTCATCGCGCAGGGCAAGGCCGAGCCGATGCTGGTGGTCATGACCAACGGCAACATCTCGCAGGAGGCCTGCCCTGGCGAGACCAGCGAGGGATTCCGCGTGCCCACCATGATGCTGCCAAAGACCATGGAAGGCTCATTTGAGACCGCCTTCCCCGACGTGGTGAAGTTCATCGAGAAGACCTATCGCGTCAAGAAGGATAAGGCCCACCGCGCCATTGCCGGTCTGTCGATGGGTGGGTTCCATAGCCTCTTCATTTCCATCAACAATCCTGACCTGTTCGGCTACATCGGCCTGTTCTCTGCCGCCGTCGACCAGCAGCAGCCCGACCCCAACGGTCATCCTGAAATATACGCCGACCGCAACGGAAAGATTGACGGTCTCTTTGCCAAGAAGCCCAACCTCTTCTGGATTGGTATCGGCAAGACCGATTTCCTCATCAAGAACAACAACGACCTGCGCGCCTATCTCGACTCGAAGAAGCACAAGTACACGTACCTCGAGACCGACGGCGGTCACATCTGGCGCAACTGGCGCATCTACCTTTCCGAATTCACCCCGCTATTATTCAAGTAAAGTCTTATGAAGAAATCCGCATTATTTATTGTAGCAGCGGCCGCACTGATGGTTGGCTGTACGTCTGCTGACAAGGTGGCTCAGAAGACCATCGACCAGCAGGAGGTGATTAGTAAGTTATCACTCGAGGACAAGGCGCACTTCGTCATTGGTGTGGGTATGGAAGGCTTCAGCGGTGACAATGCTGTCATCGGAGCTACAAAGAGCCTGGTGCCTGGAGCTGCGGGTACCACCTATCCCCTTGACTCGCTGGGCATTCCCGCCGTGGTATTGGCCGACGGTCCTGCCGGACTGCGTATCGATGCTACTCGTGAGGGGGATTCTGCTACGTATTATTGCACCCATTTCCCCATCGGCACGCTGCTGGCTTCGACGTGGAACACGAAGTTAGTGGAAGAAGTTGGTCAGGCCATCGGCGAGGAGGTGAAGGAGTATGGTGCTGACGTGCTATTGGCTCCAGCGCTGAACATCATGCGTAACCCGCTGTGCGGCCGTAACTTCGAATACTACTCGGAGGACCCCGTGGTGGCTGGTAAGACCGCTGGCGCCTATATCAAAGGCGTGCAGAAGAACGACGTGGGTACGAGCATCAAGCACTTCGCCGCCAACAACCAGGAGACGAACCGCATGAATACTGATGCCCGCATCTCTCAGCGTGCCCTGCGTGAAATCTACCTCAAGGGCTTCGAGATTGCCATCAAGGAAAGCAAGCCGTGGACGGTGATGACGTCGTACAACTACATCAACGGCACGTATGCCTCGGAAAGCAAGGACCTCGTCGAGACCATCCTGCGCGATGAGTGGGGTTACGAGGGCACTGTGATGACCGACTGGTTTGGTGGTAAGGACGGAGCCAAGCAGATGTGGGCCGGCAACGACATGCTGCAGCCGGGTAAGAAGGAGCAGTTTGACAGCATCGTGGCAGGTGTGAAGAGCGGCAAGCTGGCCGAGGCCGACCTCGACCGTAACGTGGGCCGCATACTGAACCTCGTGGAGAAGAGTCCGCGTTTCCAAGGCTACAAATATTCGAACAAGCCCGACCTGAAGACTCACGCTGCTGTAACACGCCAGAGTGCCGCTGAGGGTATGGTACTCATGAGAAACGAGAAGGCCCTGCCGTTCGCCGAGAACGTGAAGAACGTGGCACTGTATGGTAATACGTCGTACGACTTCATTGCTGGCGGTACTGGATCAGGTAACGTCAACCACGCATACGTCGTATCGTTGCTTGATGGTCTGAAGAACGGCGGCTATACCGTCTCTGAGGAACTGAAGACCGCTTACGAGTCATATCTCGCTGACGCCAAGAAGAAGGCCGAGGCCGCATTGGAAGAGCAGGCCAAGAAGGATCCGAAGAACGCCATGCTCGTGAAGTTTCTGCCCCAACCACTGCCCGCAGAGAAGCTCTTCACCCCTGATGAACTGACGAAGCAGGCCGAGGCTTCAGACATCGCCGTCATCACACTGGGTCGTCTGTCTGGTGAATTCCTTGACCGTAAGGTGGCCGACTTTAACCTCAGCGACTCTGAGCGCCAATTGCTGCAACAAGTATGCGACGTTTATCACAAGGCCAACAAACAGGTTATCGTGCTACTGAACATTGGTGGTGTCATTGAGACTGCCTCATGGAAGGATATGCCCGATGCCATCCTCTGCGCCTGGCAGGCAGGACAGGAGGGCGGCAACAGCGTCGTTGACGTGCTCAGTGGCAAGCAGTCGCCCAGCGGCAAGTTCACGATGACTTGGCCCATCAAGTTCACCGATGCCTACTCGTCAAAGAACTTCCCCATCGATGAAGACCCACGCATCGATATGCTCAACCAGGGCAAAAAGGGTAACGTCCGCAACGTGGACTATACCGAATATGAGGAGGACGTCTACGTTGGCTATCGTTATTTCGATTCCTTCGACGTTCCCGTCTCTTATCCTTTCGGTTATGGTCTGAGCTACACTACCTTCGAGTATAGCGATGCCAAGATTGAACAGAAGAATGACATCTACGACGTGACTGTCACTATTAAGAATACGGGTGACCACGAGGGCAAGGAAGTCGTAGAGCTTTATGTTGCTGCTCCTGATTCGAAGGCTGCCAACAAGCCCGCCAAGGAACTGAAGGCTTTCGCCAAGACAAAGAGTCTGAAGCCTGGCGAGAACGAGACCCTCACGTTGAGCATCACCGCTGATCAACTGGCGTCCTTCGACGAGACTGCCTCTGCATGGGTGGTTGCTGAGGGCGAATATCAGTTCATTGTCGCTGCCTCTGCTGCCGACGTCAAGGCCACCCTCACGGCTCCCGTCAAGAACCAGCAGGTGAAGGCTCACGACGTGCTGAAACCCCAAACGAAGATGAACCTCTTACACAGATAATAAACGACCACGAATTTTACGAATAACACGAATACAAGCATGAGAAAATCAATTGTATCTTTGGCCCTCGCAGCCATGTGCTGCCTAAGTGCCTCGGCCCAGAAGCTCACGGCTGGTAACATCGACGAAATTGTCAAGGCGATGACGTTGGAAGAGAAGTGTCACTTCGTTTTAGGAACTGGCATGCACTATAATGATGATGACAAGTTTCCTGGTACGGCAGGCAGCACGTTCGGCGTGGCGCGACTGGGCATCCCCGAGACCTATTGTGCCGACTCGCAACAGGGATTGCGTATGAATGCCAAGCGGACATGGGACCATCGTGACTATTATCCCACCGATTTCGTTGCCTCACCGACGCTGGCTTCGACATGGGACCGTGAGGCTGCGTTCAAGATTGGACAGGGCATCGGCAACGAGGTGCGCGAATTCGGGTTGGATTGGATTCTCTCTCCGGCAATGAACCTAATTCGTAATCCGTTGTGCGGACGTAACCACGAATACTACTCCGAAGACCCATACCTCTCAGGCACCATTGGCGCAGGTTATGTGCGTGGTGTGCAGAGCGAAGGCACGGCTGCTTGTCCCAAGCATTTCGTGGCAAACAACCAGGAGACGAACCGCAACAACAATATCTCTCAGGTTTCACAGCGTGCACTGCGCGAGATATACCTGAAGGCCTTTGAGATTATGGTGAAGGAGAGTGATCCGTGGACCATCATGACGTCGTATAACAAGCTGAACGGTCCGTATGCCGTGCAGAACTACGAGTTGCTGACCACGATTGTTCGCGACGAGTGGGGATGGAAGGGTATGTATGTCAGCGACTGGAATGCCGGTGACGATGCCGTAGCCGCGATGCTGGCTGGCAACGACATGCTTCAGCCCGGACAGCCCAAGCAATACGAGGCCATTCTGGCTGCTGCCAAGAGCGGCAAGTTGCCGATGGAGGTGCTCGACGCCAACATCAAGCGCATATTGGAATATGTCGTCAAGACAAACAGCTTCAAGGGCTACAAATATAGCAACGAGCCTAATCTGAAGGCACACGCACAAGTGGTCCGCGAAGTGGGTGCCGATGGTATCGTGCTGTTGAAGAACAGCGGCATCTTGCCTCTGACAGGTAAGCGCGTAGCACTCTTCGGATGCACCAGCTACGACTGGATTTCTGGCGGTTCTGGCTTCGGCGGCACCAGCGTGGGTCACTATACGGTGTCGTTGGTTGAGGGTATGCGCAGCGCAGGTTACGAGGTGTACAAGCCGCTCATTGCTACTTACACGCAGCACCTCGCTGCTGAGGAGAAGCGTTTGTTCCCTGACGGTCGTCCCCCCTTCTCACTGCTACCTCCGGCCCGTGCTGACGAGAAGCAGTTTACGGATGACGAACTCAGTGCTGCCGTCAATGAAAGTGATGTTGCCATCATCTCGTTAGGTCGTAAGAGTGGTGAGGCAGCAGACCGTAGCGAGGCCGACTTCTACCTGAAGGACGGGGAGAAGCTGCTCATCAAGGCCGTCAGCGAGGCTTATCACGCCAAGGGCAAGAAGGTCGTAGTATTGCTCGACATCTGCAGTCCTATTGACGTGGCTTCATGGCAGGATCAGATTGACGCCCTCGTCTGCACATGGCAGGGTGGTCAGGAGAGTGGTTTTTCTGTGGCCGACGTGCTCAGCGGACGTGTGAACCCCAGTGGCAAGCTGCCGATGACCTTCCAAATAAAATATGGTGACGCTTATGCCGACAAGAACTTCCCTGCCAACGTCGACGACAAGACTCTCGGCGCCATGTTCATGTGGGGTTACGACAAGGACAAGGCTCCTAAGGAGCGCAAGCCCGAGGCCAATATCGACTTCACCAACTACGAGGAGGACATCTATGTGGGCTATCGTTATTTCGACTCGTTCAAAAAGCCTGTGGCTTATCCCTTCGGTTATGGACTGAGCTACACCACCTTCGCCTACGAGAACATGAGCGTCACGGAGGCTGACGGCGTGTTTACTGTAAAAGTAGATGTAAAGAATACCGGTCGTCATCCCGGTCGTAACGTCGTGGAACTCTTCGTGGCTGCTCCCAACAGCAAGAAGCTGAACAAGCCCGAGAAAGAACTCCGCAACTATGCTAAGACCCGTCTGCTGGGAACTGGACAGACAGAGACCATTACGATGACGGTAAAGGTCGAAGACCTCGCTTCGTTCAACGAGAAGGCATCTGCCTGGAAGACCGACGCTGGTGTCTATACCTTCCTGATTTGTTCGTCTGCCAACGACGTGGAGGCACAAGCTACGGCAAAGGTTAAGGCCTGGACCAAAAAGGTGAACAACGTGATGAAACCCAATGTGAAACTTAACTTACTGAAAAGATGAAAAAGACTATCATAACCTTGGCGCTGGCAGCGGTATGCTGCATCGGTGCCTCGGCACAGGAGAAACTCTTCAATAGTGCCAGCGTACAATCACCCGTCGTCAACCCTGACGGCACAGTAACGTTTAATGTCTTCGCACCCAAGGCCATCAAGGTCGAGGTAACAGGCGATTTCCTGCCCACACATCAGATTGACGTGCCAGGCTATGGCAAGTATGATGCTCCTGGCGTGGCAGAACTCGTAGAAGGCAAGAACGGCGTGTGGAGCTATACGAGCGATAAGCTGGCTCCTGAAATGTACAGCTATACCTTTAATATTGATGGTATGACAGGCGTGAAAGATCCTGCCAACATCTATGTCAATCGCGACATCGTGTCGTTCACCAACATCTTTATCATCAGCAAGGAGAAGGGCGATAAGGGCGACCTATATAAGGTAAACGAGGTGCCTCACGGCAATCTCTCGAAGGTCTGGTACCCCAGCCCCACGCTGAAGATGCAACGTCGTATGACCATCTATACGCCCCCCGGCTACGACAAGGGCGGCAAGTATCCCGTGATGTATCTGCTTCACGGTTCTGGTGGCGATGAAAATGCCTGGAGCGAACTCGGTCGTGCTGCACAGATTCTGGACAACCTCATTGCTACTGGCAAGGCCAAACCTATGATTGTAGTGATGCCAAATGGTAATCCCAATTGTCAGGCAGCGCCTGGTGAGTGGTCGTTCGGTATGTACACACCTGGTTTCCGCGACGGAGGTACGGGTCCCACGACTCCTGCCGTTGCCACCATTCCAGAAAGCTTTATGGACATTGTGAACTACGTCGACGCCAACTATCGCACCATCAAGAAACGTGAGGGTCGTGCCGTCTGCGGTCTCTCGATGGGTGGTGGCCACACCTTCCACGTAAGTCTGCTCTATCCCGACAAGTTCGACTATTATGGTCTCTTCTCTGCTGGTCTGCACTTGGCTAAAGGTGGTTATCAGGATTCGTTTGCAGAGCAAATCAAGGCTAATCCCGAGTTCGCTCAGCAGTCTGCGAAGCTCTTCGGCAGCAAGCCCAAGCTCTACTGGATGGGAATGGGTAACACCGACTTCCTTTATCAGAGCACTGTCGACCTGCGCAATTACTGGGATTCCAAGGGCTACAAGTATGAATACGTCGAGACCGACGGTGGTCATATCTGGCGCAACTGGCGCATCTACTTGACCATGTTTGCGCAGAAAGTCTTCAAATAGAACCACGAAATGAAGCAATCTCTTGCAAAGGCCTGTGTCGCCATTGTACTATCAATATTACCAGCCTTACAAGTACAAGCACAGACGTTGCACTACGACCGGCCTGCGCAGTATTTCGAGGAGGCGCTGGTAATAGGTAATGGTACAATGGGCGGCATCGTCTATGGTGGCACCCAGAAAGACTTGATTTCGCTGAACGACATCACGCTATGGACTGGTGAGCCGTGTAACATGAACGTCTATTCGCCTGAGGCCTACAAAAGCATCCCCCTGATTCGCGAGGCCTTGAAGCAAGGCGATTATAAGGAGGCCGACCGTTTGCAGCGTGACGTACAGGGACATTTCTCACAGAACTATCAGCCGTTGGGACAACTTGCGATAGAATATCTCGACACCACGTTGGCGGTGACCAACTATCGGCGTTGGCTGGACATTGGCAATGCGACGGTTCATACGGAATATCGGCGCGGAGACTATCGGTATGCGACGGAGTACTTTGCCACGAATCCTGACTCAGGAATTGTGATGCGTATCTCGACGGATAATCCCAAGGGCATTCAGGTGCGGCTGTCGCTGAGTTGTCAGTTGCGGCACCATTGCAGCATAGAGGACGGTAATACGCTGGTAACGGATGGCTATGCCGGCTATGGCTCACTACCCAGCTATTACGATGCGAAAGAGAAGTTTGCCTACGATCCTGAGCGTGGCATCCACTTCCGCACGAAGGTGAGGGTGAACGCTAATAAAACAAGGGCTGACGACGGCGCTATTGTGGCTTATGGCGACAAAGAGGTGACACTCTACATCGTCAATGGCACATCTTTCAATGGTTTCGACAAAGACCCCGTGAAACAAGGGCGTCCCTATGAGCAGATAGCTGATGGACGTTTGCGCCATTTGCTCAGTGTATCTTACGACCAGTTAAAAAGCCGACATGTTGAGGACTACAAGAGCATTTATGATCGCGTGACATTGACGCTGGGAAGCGAAGGCGAGGATGTGCGTCCTACCGACATCCAGTTACGCGAATATGTTGACGAAAGCCGGTTCAACCCTTCATTAGAAGCACTCTATTTCCAATACGGACGCTACTTGCTTATCAGTTGTTCGCGTACGCCCAATGTACCAGCTAATTTGCAGGGACTGTGGAACGAGAGCATTCTGCCACCTTGGTCATGCAACTACACCAGCAACATCAACGTCGAAGAAAACTACTGGGCTGCCGAGACTGCCGCAATGCCTGAGATGCACGAGTCGTTGTTTACCTTCATGAAGGAACTACAGGGCTCGGGCGAACTGACGGCAAAAGCTTACTACGGCGTGAATCGTGGCTGGTGTCTGGCTCATAACACCGATATCTGGGCAATGACCTGTCCTGTAGGTCTGCATACCGGCGATCCGATGTGGGCAAACTGGAATATGGGCGGTGCTTGGCTCTCGACACATATTTGGGAGCACTATACCTTCTCGTTGGACAAGGACTTTTTACGCGAGTATTACCCCGTATTGAAAGGTGCCGCTGAGTTTTGTCTGGGTTGGCTCGTACCACTCTCCGACTTGAACTCTCAGCCTTCAGCCATCGACTATCTCATCACCGCTCCTGCAACCTCGCCCGAAAACTCCTTCGTCACTCCCGATGATTATCACGGTCGTACTTGCTATGGTGGTTTTGCCGATATCGCCATGATTCGCGAATGTGTTGGCGATGCTCGCGATGCCGCTATGGTTTTGGGCATTGACAAAGACTTCATTGCAGAGGCCGATGCAGCCTTGAAACGCCTGCATCCTTACAAGATTGGTAAAAAAGGCAATTTGCAGGAGTGGTTCTACGATTGGGAAGATGAAGACCCGCATCACCGTCATCAAAGCCACCTCTTCGGCATCTATCCTGGTCACCGTCTTGACGATGGCGTGAATACGAAGAAGGCCATTCGCCAAGCAGCCTCACGTACCCTTGAACTGAAGGGTGACCAAACGACGGGATGGAGCACTGGTTGGCGCGTGAACCTCTATGCCCGTCTGCATGATGCTAAGAATGCCTACCACATCTACAGAAAATTGCTATCCTATGTCAGTCCTGACGGCTATCACGGTTCTGATGCCCGTCGTGGTGGTGGCACCTATCCCAATCTACTCGATGCCCACTCGCCTTTCCAGATTGATGGAAACTTTGGCGGTTGTGCCGGTGTGGTGGAGATGCTGATGCAGAGCGACTTTTGTCTTGACAGTAATGGACAGCCTATTGTCGCTATCGAATTATTGCCCGCCTTGCCCGCCAACTGGAAAGACGGTTCAGTGAAGGGTCTGCGAGCCCGTGGCGGTTATACCATCGACATCACGTGGCGCGATGGTCAGGTTATCGACTACCGCATACGGAATCCCCACGGTGGGACTGTCACCATGTGTTATAATGGTAAGGAAGAGCAGGTAAAAGCCGATAAAGGGTAAGAGGCAGTTTAGTATAGTTTGACTTTAAGCTGGTATTTCTTAGTCTTGTCAATGGTGTATTTCTTCAACACGCCAGGACCACAACTGCTGTTGCCCAAGCCCATAACGGCACAATCGATGGAAAGGTAAGTCTTGCCTTGATCCTCGAGTTCGTAGTCGTGTGTTTTGCCCGCTAAGTATTGCGCAGAGTAAGGCAGGGCAGAGAACGAGAATGCTTTGTCGACAGCTTCTATGCGCAATGTCTTGCCTTTTTTTGTTTTCAATTCGACCATCGTACAATCCTCGTGGTTGCCTGAATCTTGCGGACGAGGATAGTGAACGTATTGCTGACTGACTGTTGATTTCCATAATCCAATAGGACACGACTCTTTGCGATCAGGATAGTTATCCCAAGGGCCACGACCATACCATGAAAGCAGCTCGTAATCGCGAGAGAGTTCTATCAAAATACCTAAGCGCGGCAATGCTGGTAATGTGTCGGGAATCTCGAAGGTAAACGTCAGTTCGTTGTTGACTTGATCTACAGTTACAGGAATTGTCAGCGTATCCAATCCGCAGCGCTTCCAGTCTTTTGCCAGCCAGTTGCCAAAGCTCTTGTCATTATCCGTTGGAGCACGGAAGCACTGGGGGCGGATGTTTGATACCAATTGTATCAGTTCAGCAGAAAGTGGCTTGTCCTTCAGTTTCTTCAGTTTGTAGGGCAACGATTGGGGAATCGGGTGCTCAGCAGTTTCTCCGTTCATCCTTGCAGACTCGCCATAGACGGCTTGCACCTCATAGTATTTAGGTGTCAACGTGCGGTCACTCATCACGATACCGTTCATGCAGAACGCATGGAGGTTTGGCTTGTCGCCAAAATCACCACCATAGAGCACCTTTTCTACCATCTTACCGCTAACTTCTTCCTTCTGGATAATTCCCTGATCTACCCAATCCCAGATAAAACCACCCAGCATACGCGGATTCGAATTGATTTCGTCCCAATACTCCTTAAAGTTACCAAGGGCATTACCCATGCAATGCGCATATTCACTGGTGAGCACGGGGCGCGGACCACCGTCGCTCCCAACCCATACACAGTGATCGCCAGTTCGGCTGGCGATTTCCAACAATCGCTCCCAACGGGCATTCTCTGCACGTTCCTGATCACTACCCTCAGGGATACCTGGATTCAGGTATTCTTCCATGACACGAGGATAGAAACGTGAGATGACGTCAACTGTCGATGGGTCGGGCATTTCCTCTCCCTTACCAGTATAATTGCCCTGCGCTCCCTCATAATGTACAGGACGCGTGGGGTCGAACTCATGAAGCCAAGCAGACATCGCAGCTTGGTTAGGACCATAACCACTCTCGTTACCCAAACTCCAGAAAATAACGGACGGATGATTCTTGTCACGCTCAGCCATCCGGATAGCCCTATCGAGGAAAGCATCGCCCCAATCAGGCGTAGAAGCCAACGTGCCTCGCAAACCATGCGTCTCGCAATCGGCCTCATCCATCACATACATGCCCATCGAATCGCAGAGTTCATACCAGCGTGGACAATTGGGATAGTGAGCCAATCGAACGGCATTGATATGGGCAGCCTTCATCAGTCGGAGGTCCTGAAGCATACGCTCCTCAGTCATCACACGGGCCGTATAAGGATCGTGCTCATGACGATTGACACCACGAATCTTGATGGCCTTGCCATTGATAAGCAGTTGGCCGCCTTTAATGCGGATATCGCGGAAGCCCACTTGTTGGGTAACGCGCTCGATGGTTTTCCCGTCGAGACCTTTAAGCTCCAGCATTAGTGTATAGAGGTTAGGATGCTCCGCACTCCAGAGGCGAGGATTGTCCACCTTGATTTCCATACGATTGAACTTACGATAGCCCCGCTGAGGGTACCACTCGTTCATACGGGCGGCCTTGTGTTGGAGGTCGAGGACTTCGTCTGTTGCGACTGAGTCGCAACACACTGTAGAGGAGCCGTCGAGGAGGGTTGCCACAAGACGGTAGCCCTCACCCGTTTCGCCATGATAGACAGAGAACTGCGGATTGACAGCCAGCGTCCACTGTTTATCGGCTGGCGTCGTCCTTACAGCCACATCCCTCAGCCTGACGTTAGGCGTATGATAGAGTAACACATCACGATGGATGCCACCAAAGCGCCAGAAGTCCTGATCCTCAAGATAGGAGCCGTCGCTGTATTTATACACCTCAATAGCTATCTGGTTCTCACCTTTCTTAATATAAGGAGTGACGTTAAACTCCGAAGGTTCCATCGAACCCTGACTATACCCTATCCTATGACCATTGACCCATACGTAGAAGGCAGACATAACGCCCTCGAAGCGTAGGAAGGTTTGGCCAGCGGAAGTGTCAGCGGGAGAACCGCTGACCGCAAACCAACTATCAGGAAGGACAAACGTACGGCGATACTGACCTGTGGGGTTGCGCTCCACGTAGGTCGTCCAATCCTGTTTAGGCTCTCGCATCACATAAGGAGGATCTATCTTGAACGGATAGCCTGCAGAAATATAAATCGGTGTACCATAACCGTTCACTTCCCAATTGGCAGGCACAGCCAATGTTGCCCACTGTGAATCATCGTAATTAGTACGATAAAAGTCTTTCACGCGTTCATCAGGAGTCTTCGTCCAACGGAAATGCCATTGGCCATTCAGCGACAAAGTCCTGTCGCCTTGATGTTCACCAAAAGGAATAAAATACGCTCGTGCTGGCTCACGATTGATTTGCAACACATGGTTGTCTTCCCAATCGTGATGTTGTTCCTGTGCGTTGGCTATACCACCCACAAACAACGTTATTGCCAGTAACCAGTATTTCATGCTTCTTCGAATGCGGCTGCTTCAGCCTCTGCTATGATTTCCTCACGAGTTTTCTCACGTGGCGTTGCTGTGATGTCGTCAAGAGTCAGTTCGTCGAGTTCTGTTTGTCGCTGTGGCACAGCGACAGACTCAACGGACTTTGACTTCTTGTCTTTCATCTGCGGTTGCTCACCTCGTGTCTCAATGAAGTTCTCGTTTTCCTCTTTTATCTTATCAATATCTGGAGCAGCCATAACGGGTTCTTCCTCCATCTTCGTGCGATCGGCCTTCGCAGCAAAGATGCTGTCAATGAACTGTGGTTCACGACGCAGACGCTGGAGGGTTTCCTTCGAAGCATTCTGCTGACTCTCCTTCTTCGAATAGCCAGTACCACTACATCCTTCTAAGCCTTCCAGAAACACTTGTGTCGTAAAGACGGGACTATTGTTGTCGTTGCCTTTCTGTTCTTGTGCGCGGAACTCCAGCTTCACACGATTCTTCTGACTCCACTCTAACAGCTTCGACTTGAAGTTGACCTCCTTATAAGCCACTTTGTCGATATTGATGAGCTGAGCGAGAATGCGCTTCTCCATGAATCGCATGCAAGCATCGTAGCCTTTGTCGAGATATATAGCTCCCACAAGGGCTTCGAAGGCATTACCATTCATGTAAGAATTGTGTGAAGTAGAATGACCTGCAGACATAATCAACTGGGGAATACCCATCTCCTGCGAAATCTTTCCAAGCGTAGCACGGCTGACCAACTTCGAGCGCGTATTGGTGAGAAATCCCTCACGCTTACCTTCGAAATGGCGAAAGACGATATGCCCCACGACAGCATCGAGAATGGCGTCACCCAAGAATTCCAAGCGTTCGTTGTTCTGCGGACGTCCCTTTTCGTTTCTCTTGCCAACACTCTTGTGTAGCAGAGCCTGCTTGTAGAGCTCGATGTCATGAGGATAGAAGCCCAAAATGTCGTAAAGGGCAGAAAAAAGCTCCTTCTCCTTGCGGAAAGGGAGCTTTATTCTATCAATGATGTCGTTAACCCACATACTTACGGAAAACTACGCAGGCATTGTGACCACCAAATCCGAAGGTATTGCTGAGACCAGCACGAACCTCACGCTTCTGAGCCTTGTTGAAGGTGAAGTTGAGGTTGTAGTCAATCTCCTCGTCCTTATCATCTTCCTCGTGGTTGATGGTGGGAGGAACGATATCGTTTTGGACAGCCAGAACGGTAGCCATAGCCTCAACAGCACCAGCAGCACCCAGCAAGTGACCAGTCATTGACTTGGTTGACGAGATGTTCAGTTTGAAGGCTGCATCGCCAAACACATCCTTGATGGCCTTGGCCTCAGAGATGTCACCAACGTGGGTAGAAGTACCATGAACGTTGATGTAGTCAATCTCGTCAGGCTGCATACCAGCATCCTCCAGCGCGTTCTGCATCACCAGCTTAGCACCCAGACCCTCAGGATGAGAAGCTGTGATGTGGTGAGCATCAGCACTCATACCAGCACCAACCATCTCAGCATAGATCTTGGCACCACGAGCCTTAGCATGCTCGAGCTCCTCAAGAATCAGACAGCCAGCACCTTCACCCATGATGAAACCATCACGGCTGGCGCTGAACGGACGGCTGGCCTTCTCAGGCTCGTCGTTACGCGTTGACAGGGCCTTCATGGCATTGAAACCACCGACACCCGTCTCGCAGATAGCAGCCTCAGCACCACCAGCAACGATAGCGTTGGCCTTACCCAAGCGAATCAGGTTGAAAGCGTCAGCCAGTGCGTTCGACGAAGAAGCACAAGCAGAAGCAGTGATATAGTTGGGGCCGTGGAAGCCGTACATAATCGAAATCTGACCAGCAGCAATGTCTGCAATCATCTTGGGGATGAAGAAAGGATTGAACTTGGGACCATCCTCACGATGAGCACCATAATAGCTAACCTCTTCCTCGAAGGTCTTGATACCACCAATACCTACACCATAGACAACACCAATGCGGTTCTTGTCCTCTGCTTCCAGATCCATGCCTGAATCCTCGACAGCCTGCTGGGCAGCAATGATAGCCAACTGGGTATAGCGGTCCATCTTACGAGCCTCTTTGCGGTCGATGTAAGCATTGACGTCGAGACCCTTCACCTCACAGGCGAACTGAGTCTTGAACTTTGCTGGGTCGAACAGTGTAATAGGTGCAGCTCCGCTCTTACCAGCCAGCATATTCTCCCAAGTCTCCTTAGGATTATTGCCAAGCGGTGTAACGGCACCCATGCCTGTTACTACTACTCTTTTTAATTCCATACGCTTAAAAAAAAGGGTATGGGTTGCCTTCTCAAGTTAAGATGGCAACCCATACTCATTATTCATTTATTTTGCGTTCTCCTCGATATAAGCGATAGCGTCACCTACAGTACCGATCTTCTCAGCCTTATCGTCGGGGATAGAGATTCCGAACTCCTTCTCAAACTCCATGATGAGCTCAACGGTATCCAGTGAGTCAGCACCAAGGTCATTTGTGAAACTTGCCTCGGGCTTTACCTCAGCCTCATCAACACCCAGTTTGTCTACGATAATTGCCTTTACTTTGCTTTCAATTTCTGACATAATTTTCTTCTTTAAAATGTTAATAATTTGATTCTTTTTCTGAAAACTTCGCAACAAAAGGTCGCTTAGCGGGTGCAAAGTAACGAATTTTTATTGACTTACGCAAATATTTTTAAGAAAAAAGTACTCTTTTTTGCACATTAACCCTATACTTGTGCATGTTTTTGACCAAAAAAGTGCCATTTTTACACTTTTAGTCCTCCTTTTTCTCCCTTCGAAGTGGATAATTATTGCGTAAAGATTCAAAATTCTCAGGGTGTTGTTTCAACTTTTGACTATCATCCAAAGGATTATAAAGTTGGAGAGGATCACCCGTATAAAAAAAGTCCACAGGCAAGGAAGGAGGTTTGATGGCTCCAGGATGCTTTAATCCAAAATGCTGACACAAGGCGTCAATGACCATATTGTCAGCATTCACCTTTCCGTCAGCCGAATAACCAGCAATATGAGGGGTGCCGATATAAACCCGTTTCAACAGTTCAAGACTGAGCTGGGGCTCATGCTCCCAAACGTCAATAATAGCATCACGTACCCTGCCTTCGTTAAGGGCTGATAGCAAGGCTTCATTGTCAACAACCTCACCACGACTGGTATTTATTATATAAGGTACGCGCGAGAGTTGATGGAAGGATGCGTCGTCAGCCATGTGGTAAGTGGCGTATTCGCCCTCACGCGTCAGAGGCACGTGGAAAGTGATGATGTCAGCTTCGCGCTCGATGGCATCGAGCCCAACAAAAGAAGGGTCACCCAGCAAGGGATCGCATACTAAGACGCGCATCCCTAAACGTTCAGCGACAGCCTTGACTTTCGAACCTACGTGGCCACAACCCACAATACCTATCGTCGATTCGCGCAAACAAAACCCTTTCTCGCGTTCCAACAACAACAGCGAACACTCAACGTACTGCGCCACAGAGGCAGCATTACACCCAGGACAATTCGTCCAACGGATGCCTGCCCGCTTCATGTATGCTGTGTCAATATGGTCAAAGCCTATCGTTGCTGTTGCCACAAACTGCACCTTGCTTTCTTTCAGCAACGCTTCGTCACATCGAGTACGCGTCCGGACTATCAGTGCATCAGCGTCTCGGACGTCATCAGTACTGATGTCTGCTCCTCGCAACGCCACTACTTCATCAGCCAAAAGTTCCAGCTTTTCGCGAATAAAAGGTATCTTATCGTCGACAACTATCTTCATATTGCCTGCAAAATTACGAAATCTTTCTTAATAATTTGGTTTTTTACGTAGTTATTTGTATCTTTGCAGACAAAACAATCAAAACTATGACATTTACAGAACAAGCCAATCAGATTTTCAAGCAGGCGATACGCGATTATCACCTGAAGGATCACGTAGATACCCCCATCAATAATCCCTACAAGACAGGCACCATTGAGCACAGTCTCTACCTGAAGTGTTGGATTGATACCGTTCAGTGGCATCTGGAGGATATCATCCGCGATCCACACATCGACCCAGCAGAAGCTTTGGGATTGAAGCGTCGCATTGACCGTTCGAATCAGGACCGTACGGACTTGGTAGAAGAAATCGATTCTTACTTCCGTCAGACATATAGCGAGGTGAAACCCTTGCCCGAGGCACGTCTCAACACTGAGAGTCCTGCCTGGGCGGTTGATCGCCTGAGCATTCTCGCCTTGAAAATCTGGCACATGCAGGAACAGACAGAGCGCAAGGATGCTGATGCTGCTCACCTGCAGAAGTGTCAGGCTAAGCTCGACGTATTGCTCGAACAGCAAGTAGACCTCTCGACGGCTATCGACCAGCTGTTGGAAGATATCGAGGCTGGACGCAAATACATGAAGGTCTATCGCCAGATGAAAATGTATAACGACCCAAGCACCAATCCGATACTTTATAAGAAGTAAGAGATGAGGGGTGAGAGGTAAGATATGAAGAAAGACCACATTCTTGTTATCCGCTTTTCTGCCTTAGGCGACGTGGCTATGGTCGTGCCTGTGGTGTATTCGCTGGCTAAGCAGCACCCTGACATTCGCATCACAGTGCTCAGTCGTGCGCCATTCCGTCCGCTCTTCGAGAATCTGGCGCCCAACATTGGTTTCATGGGTGCAGACTTGAAGCGCGAATACAAAGGTCTCAGGGGACTCAACGCACTCTATCGTCGTCTGACTGCTAAGCAGTTTACGGCTATTGCCGACCTGCATAGCGTGCTACGCTCAGAATTCCTGCGCCTGCGCTTCAACATGAGCCGTTGCAGGGTGGAGCACATCAATAAACACCGTAAGGGACGTCGCAAACTGACGTCCAACAACAACAAACAGCTCACCCAGCAACCCACACCCTTCCAGAACTATGTGGAAGTGTTCGAGCGTTTGGGCTATTCCATCAATATCCAGTTTACCAGCATTTTCGCCACTTCGCCTACGGGCAAAGGAGACCTCTCGTTGCTGCCTGAATCTATTCTCTCACCTCTCACCTCTCACCCCTCACCTCTAATTGGCATTGCGCCCTTTGCGGCCCACGAAGGGAAAATCTACCCCACCCCGCTGATGCACGAGGTCATTCGTCAATTGACACAACAGCATCCCAAGGCGCGCATCTTCCTCTTTGGACGAGGCGAGAAGGAGGACCAGCACTTCACAGAGTGGTGCAAGGAATTCCCCACCTGCGTCTTCGTCAGCCAGCATTTACAGTCGATGAGCGAAGAACTCGTCCTCATGAGCCACCTCGACGTCATGCTCTCGATGGACTCCGCCAATATGCACCTGGCTTCGCTGACTGGCATTCCCGTCGTCAGCATCTGGGGGGCAACACATCCCTATGCGGGTTTCATGGGTTGGAACCAAACGAAAGACAATGCCGTTCAGGCAGACCTCGACTGCCGTCCCTGCAGCATCTTCGGACAGAAGCCCTGCAAACGCGGCGACTATGCCTGTATGACAATGATAAAACCAGAAACTGTCGTTGAGAAAGTCAACACCCTTTTACAAACTAAACAAAACAATTAAGCTTATGAAAAAGTACATCTGCGAAACCTGTGGTTATGTGTATGACCCAGAAGTAGGCGATCCCGATAGCGGTATCGCTCCAGGCACAGCCTTTGAAGACATTCCCGAGGACTGGGTTTGCCCCGTCTGCGGAGTAGGCAAGGACGACTTCTCACCTGAGGAGTAAAAGTAGTAAACAAAGGCGTTGATTTATCAAACAATGCCTTTGATTTAATAAACAACGCCTTTGTTTTAACAAACATTGGCGTTGTTTTAACTTTACCTCCAAGCAAAAGAATTTTTAGGTACGCACTAAAGGCCTTTTTACTGCGGGCTTCCGACTTTTTTCCTACGTGCAAACATTATAGGCCCGTGTAGTGTCCGATGAAGAAGATGGCGCCAGTCGACTGTTCGCTGATAATATAGATGAACGGATGGTCTGCGTGAAAGTTGACGTGAATGGGCTCGCTGGGGGTTACAGAGTTCTTCATTCCTATCACAGTCACTGCTGCTGCCTCCGTTCCCTCCTCGCTGACCTTGATGCGCGCCACCTGCTTCATCAGTCCGATAAAGGTGGGCGTATTGCAGAAGTCAGGAAACTCAGCTGTCTGTGGGTCGAAAGCGTTGGGCATTCCCAAACGGCTCATGGTTTCAACGAGGTCAAGGTCTGTGTTTGTCTCGAAGCGAGGCAGCTTTACGTCAACAATAGCACCTTCTGAAGGCACTCCGCTCTGCCACATCGTCTTCCAGCTTTCTGATGTCAAACTTTGCGCAATATCGTAGGTGGTCTTTCCATCTTTAGGCAACAGAATGGTCATACTATAGGCCCCGTTGCCGTAGGGTAGCTTCAAGGCCTCATAGTCGCCTTTGTCAGCGTAAAGGAACTCTTGCTCCATATGCATCATGGGAACCTTCTTGCCAGTAGACTTAAACGCTTCCTCTTTGGTTTCTTCCTTTTTGAACTGCACTTCCCACGTGCCTTTGAAGTAGATGGCGTTTAGCAGATAGCTGACTGCACCAGGATTGAACTCATCCTCACTGAGCACCTCTTCTATCATCTTTTCCGTATGGTCGCTGGCCCATTGGTTGATGACGTCCCGCGTCTTACCATCAGCGAAGTCGCGCGTCTCGGGCTGGGCATCATAGAAGTCGTTGGCTTTCTCGACAAAAACAGGGTTCAGCGTGTAGTCTTTGTTCACGTAGATGTTGTTTGCTATTTGCACCTTCGTCAGCTTGTCCAAGTGAAGCGCCTCCGTCAGCATCTTCTTGCAGAAGGCATTCACCTCGTCAGCGTTGTTGAAGCCCAGCACCTTGTTGATTTGCTGTTGCGTCTCACCTGCAGCGCCGTTGTTCAGCATTCCCAAGGCGTAGGTAATGCTGATAGGCGAGAGGATGGTGCCCTTCTCAGGCTCTTGTCCTGCAGGTTCGCTGGGTACACGAGGACCTGCTAAGCGAAACAGGTTGAAGGCGAAGTCGTTGTTGCTCGTCACCAACTGCTGTTCTGCTTGCGTCAGACTAATGGACGTCTGTTCGTTATTCTCTGGATTAACGATGCGCTCGTCAATATCACTCAGTTCATCACCATCACTACTACACGCTGTCATCATCATCAGGGCGACAGCTGCCCAAAGCATTTTATGTCTCATGTCGTTTGCAAAGTTAAAGCGTTTTCTACCAATAAAACACGCAAAAAGCAAAAACCTTGCATGAGGAAGGGTTAAATAATCTTAATCCTCTGCGCTTTCGTGCAAGGTTTCGCTGCTTTCTGTGTTTTATCATTAGAACACGTAAACAATTAAAGATATGAAACACGTTGTAATGTTATTCGCACTCCTGCTGACGTTTGGACTGCTGGTTGCCTGTGGTAAAGACGAGCCGGATTTAATTGGTGATTACCCCTATGAAGAATTAAATTCACCAAGTGTCACTTCTTACGAAGCCGAATGGGTGATGGACCGTCAGGTGATAGGCAAGACTGTCATGAATATTATCGGAAGCAAAATAGAGATAGAGCACATGCCTAACGAAGTGCTCCTAAAAAACGTGAGCGAAATACAAGGGCTTCATCTCGTCAGTTCCAGCTGGTTTATTCTTTATGAATTTCGTGCATACAACGATAAATCATTATATGTTGATAGTTTTTCTAAGTCGTTTACTCTCTCTGAAGGCTTTCGTTCTGGAAACTACTATTTAGTAAAGGCTAGTAGGAATGATGATGCAGTAGTGCCTGATTTTGAGTATATAGTAGGGCTTGAATATCAATTAGATGGAACCTACGAACAGAACACAGATCAGTGGACGTTGAAATGGACGGTGAGCAGAGTCAATCTTCAAGAATCTTATCCTTCTTATTCTTCATCCTCCGAGATATTTGGCTACACCTTCGACCCTGAGCTGACGCTGATACTTATTAGTACGAAACGACTGAACTAAGAGAGAAACCGTGGAAACGGAGCAGGAACTGTTGGACGCGATACGAGGCGGAGAACGGGAGGCAAAGCGTCGCCTCTACGAACGCTACAAAGGGCTTGCTATGGCCATCGTCCTGCGCTATGTTGCTGACTATGAGGACGTTCGCGACGTCGTGCAAGACGCGTTCATCAAGATACTGACCTCGTTGGATGGTTTCCGCTTTCAGGGCGAAGGGACGCTGAAGGCCTGGGTCAGCAGCATTGTGGTTCATGAAGCTATCAACCATGTCAGGAGTCACGAACGTATGAGGCTGACGGATCGGTTGCCTGACGAACCTGACGACGAAGAAGAGCCTGACGTAGGGCGCGTGCCCCAAGCGGTGCTCAACAGGTTGATAAGCCAATTGCCCCCAGGCTATAAAATGGTGCTAAACCTGTACGTGTTCGAGCAACTATCGCACAAAGAGATAGCCCGCCTGTTAGGCATTACGCCTGGAACCTCTGCCTCGCAATACGCAAGAGCCAAACAAGAGCTCGCCAAACACATTAACAACTATCTAAAGAACAACAAGCTATGACGAAGAAAGACTGGACAGAACAACTCCGCGAGCGACTGGCTGACTACGAGGCAGACGCGCCAGAGGGACTGTGGGCGGACATTGAGCGTCGTCTGACCCAACAGCCAACAAGCGTCGTAGTACCCCCGCAACAGAAAAGCACAGTAACACCCCTTTGGCGACGCTGGGTCAGCATTGCTGCCCTCGTGGCTCTGGTCGCAGGTATGGGCTGGTGGTTCTGGCCCAAGGAACAAACAGCCAACGGGCCGCTTGCAAAAAAGGAGCAAACGCAAAGCAAGCCCCTGGCAAAGCAAGAGCCGGAGCTTAGAGAGTCACCAGTCCGTACGGGACGGACTGAGAGTTCGCTCACTACGGAAAAAGAGTTCGCTCACTACGGAAAAAAAGTACGCATTAATCAAACAGATAACAACATCCTATCCCAAAATCATACCACTGCTGACAACCAAGCAGAAACAGAGTGGGCTGAGGTTCCCCCTCAGCCTCAACGCTCCCCTCAGCAACAGCCCCCTACGCCTCCTGCGTCGCGTTCGCGGGCTGAGGTTCCCCCTCAGCCTCAGCGCCCCTCTCCCCTCCCCTCGCCTACTAAAAACCGCAAGGGCGTCACGATAGGCCTCATGGCTAACAACGGCCTCATGGCCTACAACCACACCAACGGAGTGATGATGAGTCCAGAGATGGCCAGTCGCTACGATTTCAGCGACTATCTGCCCCCTGGTAGTACTCGCGCTACGGAAGAGCCCATCTGGCTCATTGGTTATGAGGAACGCCAGCATCACGATCATCCTATCTCGTTTGGTCTTACCGTCAGCTATCCCCTGACGAATCGCTGGACGCTAAGCACAGGTCTCGTCTATACGCGTCTGAACTCGCAGTTTGTCAACGTCCTAAGCGGCACGCTTATCACTACCGATCAGCGTCTCGATTACCTGGGCGTACCCCTTAACGTGCAGTATCACGTGCTGAAGGGCAAGGGTTGGAAGGCTTACGCCTCAGCTGGCGCACAAATCGACTGGAACATCAGGGCTAAGAGGAATACTGAAGGCGTCGACGTCAACGCCAGAAACGACCATCCGCAGTGGTCGCTGGCAGGAGGCATTGGCGTAGAATACGACATCATCCCCCTCGTTGGCATCTATGCTGAACCTGGCCTGCGCTACTATCTGAAGAACGACAGCAAGGTGGACAACTTCTTCAAAGACCAGCCATTTAACTGGACCTTACAGATAGGAATCAGGCTGAATTTGGGGAAAGAGGGTAAATAATTCATAATTTATCACTTATCACTTACCACTTATCACTTTTTCTTTGTACCTTTGCAGGCAGATATAAACGTTTATTAGAAAAGATGTCATTAAAATGTGGTATTGTGGGACTGCCCAATGTGGGTAAGTCTACCTTGTTCAACTGCCTGTCGAGCGCAAAGGCACAGGCAGCAAATTTTCCTTTTTGTACGATAGAACCCAACGTGGGTGTGATTACCGTTCCTGACGAGCGACTGACGAAACTGGCAGAGCTCGTTCACCCAGGACGTATCGTGCCTGCAACCTGCGAAATCGTTGATATTGCCGGCCTCGTAAAGGGTGCCTCGAAGGGTGAGGGCTTGGGCAACAAGTTCCTTGGAAACATTCGCGAAACGGATGCCATTATCCACGTGTTGCGTTGTTTCGAAGATGAAAACATCACCCACGTGGATGGAACCATTGATCCCATTCGCGACAAGGAGATAATTGATACTGAGCTGCAACTCAAGGACTTAGAGACTATCGAGAGCCGCTTGGCGAAGACGGAGAAGGCTGCTGCTGCAGGCAATAAGGAGGCGAAGATTGAGGTCGCTGTGCTCAAGGCCTACAAAGAGGTGCTGGAGCAAGGCAAGAATGCGCGTATCGTGGAATTCGAAAGCAAGGATGAGCAGGACTGTGCGCGTAATCTCTTCTTGCTGACTGCCAAGCCTGTGCTGTATGTTTGCAATGTGGGTGAGGCTGATGCTAAGAGTGGCAATGATTTCACTAAAAAAGTTGAAGCACTGGCTAAAGAAGAAGGCGCTGAGGCAATGATTATTGCTGCCAAGACGGAAGAGGATATCGCTGAGCTCGAGAGCTACGAGGACAAGCAGCTGTTCTTGGAGGAGCTGGGTTTAGAGGAGAGTGGTGTCAATCGCCTCATCAAGAAAGCCTACGCACTGCTGAACCTTGAAACCTTCATCACCGCTGGTGAAATGGAGGTGAAGGCGTGGACATATAAGAAAGGTTGGAAGGCTCCCCAGTGCGCTGGCGTCATTCATACCGACTTCGAGAAGGGCTTCATCCGCGCTGAGGTCATCAAGTACGACGATTACATCCAGTATGGCTCTGAGGCCGCTGTTCGTGAGGCAGGCAAAATGGGCATTGAGGGTAAGGACTATGTCGTCCAGGACGGTGATATTATGCACTTTAGATTCAACGTCTAGTATGTCGCGACTGAGTCGCAACAAACAGTAAAGCGAACTATGAACGAATTACTATACATCAACTGGAACCCCAGCATTGAGTTTGGACCATTTCGCTGGTATGGATTGTGCTGGCTCATTGGCTTGGCACTGGCCTACCTTATCGTCAAACGACTCTATAAGGAGCAGAAAATCAAGGACGAGCTGTTCGACCCCCTGTTCTTCTATTGCTTCATCGGCATCCTGTTAGGAGCGCGTCTGGGTCATTGCATCTTCTACGAGCCGGACTACTTCCTGACGTCTTTCAAGGGCTTCATCGAGATGTTTATCCCCATTCGCTTTTTGGAAGACGGAGGTTGGAAGTTTGTTGGCTATCAAGGCCTTGCGTCGCATGGAGGTACGTTGGGCTTGATTATCGCCCTGTGGCTCTACGTCAAGCATACTAAGCTCAGCATCTGGACGGTATTGGACAATATCGCCATTGCCACAGGAACCACAGCGTGCTTCATCCGCTTGGGCAACCTCATGAACTCAGAGATTATCGGTAAGGTGACAGACGTTCCCTGGGCATTCATCTTCGAGCGTGTCGATATGCTTCCTCGTCATCCGGGCCAGCTTTACGAGGCAATTGCCTACGCTATCTTGTTTGGCATTATGTGGTATCTGCACAAGAAGATGCCTGAGAAGATTGGCACAGGCTGGTACTTTGGTTTCTGCCTGACGTACATCTTCACTTTCCGCTTTTTCATCGAGTACACCAAAGAACTCCAGGAAGCTTTCGAGGCCTCTCTTCCACTCGATATGGGACAGATTCTCTCGATTCCCTTCATCATCATTGGTGTAGTCTGTATGCTAAGGGCCAAGAGAAAAATATAATCATGTTTTTATCAAGAATTAGAGAATTAGAGAATTTTGGCTGCGCATAGTCATGAATCTCTAATTCTCTTTTTTAGATAAATTCTCAAATTCTTGATTATTTTCCTGAGACGATTTTTTTGATGTCATTGAGCTTGTTGAGGGCTTCGAGGGGCGTGAGGTTGTTGACGTCGAGGCCTAAGATTTCGTCGCGAACTTGACAAAGGACGGGGTCATCCAATTGGAAAAACGAGAGCTGCATTCCCTCGCGACTCTGGGCAATCTCCGCTGTGGGCTTGCCAACAGTTCCTACAGAAGCATTATCCGTTTCCAATTGCTTCAGAATGACGTTGGCGCGCTTGACAATGCTCTTAGGCATTCCAGAAATCTCTGCTACGTGGATACCAAACGAGTGCTCTGAGCCTCCCTTTTCCAGTTTACGCAGGAAGATGACCTTTCCTTCCACCTCGCGGACAGAGACGTTGTAGTTCTTGATGCGTTTGAAGTTCTTCTCCATCTCGTTCAGCTCGTGGTAGTGCGTCGCAAAGAGCGTACGAGCCTGCGCTTTGGGGTGTTCGTGCAGATACTCAACGATAGCCCACGCAATGGAGATTCCATCATACGTCGAGGTGCCTCGTCCCAACTCGTCGAAGAGCACCAGCGAGCGAGGCGTCACATTATTTAATATATTAGCAGCCTCCGTCATTTCCACCATAAAGGTTGATTCGCCCAAGGAAATATTGTCTGAGGCCCCTACCCTCGTGAAAATCTTGTCCACCAAACCAATTTTCGCGCTCTCTGCTGGCACGAAACATCCTATCTGCGCCAACAGTACGATTAAAGCCGTTTGGCGCAAGAGAGCCGATTTACCAGCCATATTCGGACCAGTAATGATAATGATTTGCTGGTGCTCTGAGTCAAGATAAATATCGTTTGGCACGTAATGTTCGCCCAAAGGCAATTGCGTCTCAATGACAGGATGGCGACCCTGCTTGATTTCTATCACGTCACTGGCATCAATCACAGGACGCACGTAGTGGTTCTCTTCAGCCGTCTTGGCAGCACTCAGCAGACAGTCGAGATGGGCAATGACATTGGCGTTGATCTGAATCTGAGGAATAAACTCCTGCATAGCCAGCACGAGGTCATTGAACAGCTGTGCTTCAAGCGCGAGAATCTTGTCCTCAGCACCCAGAATCTTCTCTTCGTATTCCTTCAGTTCCTGCGTGATATAACGCTCTGCCTGAGCCAGCGTCTGCTTGCGAACCCACTCCTGTGGCACTTTGTCCTTATACGTATTGCGCACCTCAAGGTAATAACCAAAGACGTTGTTATAACCTATCTTCAGCGACTGGATACCTGTCTCTTGGGCCTCACGCTCCTGAATCTGCAACAGATAGTCCTTGCCAGAATAAGCAATATGTCGCAATTCGTCGAGTTCTGCATTCACACCGTCGCGAATCACGCCTCCCTTTGCAACAAGTTGTGGCGGATCGTTCTGAATCTCGCGTTCTATCCTGTCGCGAATGCTCTCGCAAAGGTTCAGCTGCTCCCCTACCCTTTTCAGCGATTCGTTGTTGGCATAGAGACACGCCGTCTTGATGGGTTGGATTGCCTGCAGGGCCATCTTTAGCTGTACCACCTCACGAGGCGACACGCGACCCACAGCGACCTTTGAAATGATGCGCTCCAAGTCACCCATACGATGCAGTTGGTCGTCAACACACTGGCGGAACTCTGGTTCGCGATAGTAATATTCCACAATATCCAAACGCTCGTTGATGGGCTTTTCATCCTTCAGCGGAAATACCAGCCAACGACGCAACATACGACCACCCATAGGCGTCACCGTGTGGTCAATGACGTTGAGCAACGACTTACCGTCGTCCTGCATAGGACTTAACAATTCCAGCGAACGGACGGTAAACTTATCCAGACGCACATAGCGCTCTTCCTCGATACGAGAGAGCGAAGTGATATGGGCAATCTGCGTGTGCAACGTCTGTTCCAGATATTGCAGGATAGCCCCAGCAGCAATGACGCCACTCTTCAGATGGTCAACGCCAAAACCCTTCAGCGATTTTACGTTGAAGTGCTTGAAGAGTTTCTGATGAGCCGTTTGCTCCGTAAATACCCAGTCGTCGAGTTCGAAAGTTACGAGACGATTGCCAAAGTAGCGTTCGAAGTCGTGTTTGCGCCCTCTGTCGTAGAGCACCTCCTTGGGTTGGAAATTGCCAATGAGCTTCTCCACGTAATCGTAAGTTCCTTCGCCTACCAGGAACTCACCCGTCGAGATATCCAGAAACGAAACGCCACAGGCCGCCTTGCCAAAGTGCACAGCCGAAAGGAAGTTGTTCTCCTTGTAGTTCAGCACCGTATCCTGCATAGCCACGCCAGGCGTCACCAGTTCCGTAATACCTCGTTTGACGAGCTTCTTCGTCAGCTTGGGGTCTTCCAACTGGTCGCAGATGGCCACACGCTTGCCAGCACGAATCAGCTTTGGCAGATAGGTGTCGAGGGCATGATGGGGAAAACCAGCCATCTCGTCGCCCTTATTATAGCCATTATTCCTGTGAGTGAGCGTAATGCCCAGTATCCTCGAAGCAATTACGGCATCCTCGCAATAGGTCTCGTAGAAGTCGCCACAACGAAACAGCAACAAGGCCTCAGGGTACTTTGCCTTGAAGTCAAAAAACTGTTTCATCATCGGAGTCAACTCCTTACCTTCCTTCGTTGCCATCTTACTTTTGAATTTGTTTGCAAAGGTACGAATAAGTGAGCAAAAAGCCAAAAGTTTTTTGAGCTTTTTCGATTGCAACGCCACACTCTGCACCTTTAGGTCAGAGAACGGAAGTACCTTGACCGAGGGTCAAGGGTACAAAAAAAAGCGGAACCACCAAACGTTCCGCTCTTTTTATTTTGAGTTCTTTTAATGATTACTTATTCACAAACTTGAGCTTTGCTCGAGTTTGTTCACGCTCGATAAAACTTGAACAAGTTCAGTTTTATTCTCACTTATTCACAAACTTTTTACCGTTCTTGATGACCAAGCCCTTGTAACCAGCATTCACCTTCTGGCCAGCTACGTTGTAGATAGCACCATTATCAGCCTTAACAACATTGATGGTGTTGACGCCACTTGGATCGGGAACCTTCAGCTCAACCTTAGTCAGCGTGAAGCCAACACCCTGGAAGCGGAGACCGTTCTTCTGGAGATAATCCAAAGCCTCAGCGGTTGCAATCTTACCCTCGAAGTGAGTCTCGTCCTTAGCCAGTGTTGCCTGAATATCGGTAAAGTCTGACCAATCCTGATACTTGAAGATAGGATTATAATCTGCAGTTACATCCTTTACCGAGCAATAAATGATATCACCAACCTGAGCAACCTCGAAGTACTTGGGATCAACAGTAGAAGAAACGCCCCATCCGTTATAGACGATTTCACCTTCCCACATCTTCAGGGAACCACCAGCATCAGGACGAACAGGAACATCGCCACCAGCCTTCACAAACTCTGCAGTAGTACCGAACCAGATACCTTCTACCTCAACAGAAGCAGCTGAATTTCCACCCTGGATTGTAACCTGCTGAACGTGCTGTGCATAAACGTCGCCAATACCAACGCCACCAGTCTCAGCATTACCATGAATCATTACGCTCTTCTTATCAAGTTTGATTCCAACCATTCCTGTGCCGTCCATTGCAGTTGTAGTAGCAGCGAATACAGGACCCCATGACTCATTCTTTGTCCATTCATCATAAGTGATGCCGAAATTAGGAGTTGCCGATGCATTCTTGAACTTAATCCATACATAGTCAAACTGGGTCATGTCTTTGCCAATGTAGATGGCACCGCCCTTCCAGCCTTCACCCATTGTAATCACATTGCCTTCGATGGTGCAATTGTCCCAAGGAGTGAACTTGCTGACAGGAACCTCATAAATGGTAGCACTTGGATCAATGCCAGGATCTTCACCAGCAACCTCTTCAATAGCGATAGGCAGGAACTGGGCATTCTCCTTATAAACGCTGATTACACCAGTGATGTTATAGGTCTTACCCTCTTCAGGAGCAGCAATTTCAAGATTAAACGTGTTATAGCCTTTAACCTCTACACCACCCTGTGAGATAGTGAAATTCTTACCCTCAGGAGCAGTATAAGTTACACCCTTCAGAACAACAACCTGATTCATGTTTGCAGCCACAACATCCGTGATTGCTGCATCAGGATAGGTAACCAGTACAGCTGAAGTACCTGCTGTAGGCAGGACGTCATCAGGAACAGCCTCGAACAAGTTATTATAGATACTTACCTTACCAGTCCAATTAGCTGTAATTCTCGAACCGATACCCAGATTTGCAAACTTTGTTTTACTGCTATCATAAATAAGGCTTGAACCAGTGTCATCCTTAATATAAGCGTAAGCTCCATTTAAATAAACAACCAGTGCATCACTTGTGTAAGTAAATGCAGTACCATTCTCCAAAGCATTCAGTTCAGCAACAGTAGCCACATTTGTAGTTTTGGGCTGAGGAGTATCACCAGAGGTACCCTTCTTCCAAATCAGAATCTTTGAAATCTGATTATTGTTGTCATTGGTATTCTTAATCACATAAACAGTGCCTGCAGCCTGTTTGCCTTCTGCAATATCAAAAGTGGCTGTTCCTTTAGCACCAGTTACTTCAGTACTTACTGCGTCGTCACCTACAAAAATATTAAAGGTAACCTTACCAGAAGCACCACTTGCACCAACAACATCAATACGTTCTACATCAAAATCAAATGCAGGAAGAGTCAATGTTGCATCTTTCTTACCAAACAAAAGAACCTTTGTGTCACTAAACCAACGAGTATAGTTGGTCGTCGTAACGACTATCGACTTACCATCTTTTGTAAATGTACCTGTTTCTTTATATTGCTCTGTTGGGAATCCCCAAGGATTAGTCTCGTCAGTGAAGTCGAAGACAAACTCCTGAGCAGAAACATTACCAAACACCATAGCCAATAAGGCTATAAACGAATAGCGTAAAATTTTGTTCATAAGCGTTTTTATTTAAAAAGTTAATAATACGTTGTTTCTTTGTTTTGTGGCGCAAAGGTAAGAAAAAAAAGGAAAACAGCAATAGAAATGATGAATTATTTTTTGAGTGTATGCATTACATTTGTCAATAAAACTTGCTGAAATTTAACACTTCCTTGCGAGAGCTTCTAGAAACGAAAGAGTGAAGAAAAGGAAGAAAAGTGGCTTGTTTCCGGCTTGTTTTTCGTTTACTTCTAGCTTGCTCGAGGTTTGCTACCGGTAAACTGGCAGTTTGCTACCGGATAACCAGCCGTTTACTACGGGTAAACTGGCCTTCAGCAGGGAGCAAAACGCCGTTCATCAGGGAAGGAGACGAGGCTTTTCAGGGCATCTGAAAAGTGCTTTTTCTGTAAGCCGTTGAATAACAAGCAGTTAGAAAACGGGCCATATTTCAGCCATACGAGTCCGAAGTAGGAGTTGGTGGATTTTACGCGATTCTCACGAGTCGGTTTGTAAAGTTATTTCTTTTTTGTTAATAAGATAATTGGCTAACTTTTTGTGTGTTTCAAAAAAAATGCTTAACTTTGCAGTCAAAGAACAAACTTAAAACAACAAAGCTTATGAAACGGTATCGACCATTCATGATGATTGCAGCACTTTTGGTGCTTTCGACAACCCTTGCTTTTGCTCAAGGGCCCAACGATTCTGGTGAATACTACAAGCCCGCAGACGGCAAGAAAGGAGCCGCATTGAAAACAGCCCTGTGTGGGATTATTTATGATCGCAATGAGGGAGGCGACCTCAATACTGCCTACAAAGCGTTGTGGACTCACTTCAAGACGACGGATGCGAAGCCGAATGGAAAGGTTTGGGATATGTATTCCAATAAGCGCGAAATGGAATTTGGTACTGATCAAGATACAGGTAGTGGTAATCAAGAAGGCCAGTATTACAATCGCGAGCACTCGATGCCAAACAGCTGGTTTGGAGGAAAGGTTATGCCGATGTACACCGACTTGCACCACATGTATCCTACAGACAAGGTTGTGAACAACAAACGAGGTAACAACCCCTTTGGTGAAACTGCAAATCCGAGTTGGAAATCGGCTAACGACTTCAGTAAGTTAGGCAAATGTTCCTATCCCGGTTATGATGGCGTCGTCTTTGAGCCCAACGACGAATACAAAGGTGATTTTGCCCGTACTTATTTCTACATGGTGACTTGCTACGAAGAGAAGTTGCCTGATTGGTATACAAACTATTCTGAGTCGAAACCAACTCTTGACGGCAATACCTACCCTGGTCTTAGCCCGTGGCAACTGGCTATGCTGATGAAATGGGCTAAGAACGACCCTGTGAGCGAGAAGGAAATCAACAGGAACAATGCCGTCTATGATATTCAGAACAATCGTAATCCGTTTATCGACTATCCTGGCCTTGAGGAGTACATTTGGGGCGACAAGAAGGATGAGGCTTTCAGTTACGACAACTACTCGTCGGGCATTCAGAACATAGAGGGAAAAGATGAGATTGAGGGCTATTATTCTGTTGACGGAAAACGCCTTCAGAAGCCTCAACGAGGGGTGAATATCGTGAAAACTAAGAGCAGAAGGACGAAAAAGATAATTAATAGGTAATTTATTTGGATTTTTGCTCACTTAATCGTAACTTTGCAGGCAATTTGAAAAAACAAGACAAGAAGATATGGAATACAACTTTAGAGACATTGAACAAAAATGGCAGAAGCGATGGGTGGAGAATGGCACTTATCGCGTAGTGGAGGACGAGAAAAAGAAGAAATTCTACGTACTGAACATGTTCCCCTACCCTAGCGGTGCGGGACTTCACGTGGGCCATCCGCTTGGATATATTGCCAGCGACATCTATGCCCGTTACAAGCGTCAGCAGGGCTTTAACGTGTTGAACCCCATGGGTTACGACGCTTACGGACTGCCTGCAGAGCAGTATGCCATTCAGACAGGTCAGCATCCTGAAAAGACTACCTTCGAGAACATCAACCGCTATCGTTCGCAGTTAGACAAGATTGGTTTCTCGTTCGACTGGGAACGTGAAGTGCGCACTTGCGACCCCATCTACTATAAGTGGACGCAATGGGCTTTCCAACGCATGTTCAAGTCATATTTTAGCCTGTCGTCGCACAAGGCACAGCCAACGATTAAGCTGATTGAGCACTTCGAACTGATGGGTACTGAGAACTGCAACGCCCTGGGTACTGAAGAGTTGCATTTTACGGCTTCAGACTGGGCCGGCTTCTCTGAGAAGAAGAAGCAGGAGGTGCTGATGAACTACCGCATTGCCTATCTGGCTGATACGATGGTGAACTGGTGTCCGAAGTTGGGTACCGTACTTGCCAACGACGAAGTCGTTGATGGCGTCAGCGTTCGTGGCGGCTATCCTGTGGTGCAGAAGAAGATGCGCCAGTGGTGTCTGCGCGTTTCGGCTTACGCTCAGAGATTGCTCGATGGTCTTGAGGAAATCGATTGGACTGACTCCCTGAAGGAAACCCAGCGCAACTGGATTGGACGCTCTGAGGGTACTGAGGTAGAATTCAAGGTAGCTGACAGCGACAAGCACTTCACTATCTTTACCACTCGTGCCGATACGATGTTTGGTGTGACGTTTATGGTGCTGGCGCCTGAGAGTGATCTCGTAGCTGAACTGACTACGCCTGAGCAGAAGGCAGAAGTAGATAAGTATCTGGACTATGTGAAGAAGCGTACAGAGCGTGATCGTCAGATGGATCACAAGGTAACTGGCGTATTCTCAGGTAGTTACGCCATCAATCCGTTTACGGACGAGAAGATTCCCATCTGGATTGCAGAATATGTGTTGGCTGGTTATGGTACTGGTGCCATTATGGCTGTTCCTGCTCACGACTCTCGTGACTATGCCTTCGCCAAGCATTTCAATTTGCCCATCATTCCTCTGATTGAGGGAGCTGATGTCTCTGAGGAGAGCTATGACGCCAAAGAAGGTATCATGTGTAACTCAGCAAGCGCCAAGTTCAGCCTCAACGGTTTAACCGTTAAGGAGGCTATTGCGGCTACAAAGAAATTCGTGACTGAGCAAGGATTGGGTAGGGTAAAGGTGAACTATCGTCTTCGCGATGCCATCTTCTCTCGTCAGCGCTATTGGGGCGAGCCGTTCCCTGTTTACTACAAGGACGATATGCCCTATATGATTCCAAAGGAGTGTCTGCCTCTGGAGCTGCCTGAGATTGATGAGTACAAACCCACAGAAACGGGTGAGCCCCCATTGGGTCGTGCGAAGAAGTGGGCTTGGGATACGAAGACGGATAGTGTGGTCGATAAGTCGCTTATCGACAATAAGTCTATTTTCCCATTGGAGCTGAACACAATGCCTGGCTTTGCTGGCAGTTCGGCTTACTATCTGCGCTATATGGATCCCAAGAACGAGAAGGCTCTTGTCAGTCGTGATGCTGATGAATACTGGCGCAATGTGGACCTCTATGTTGGTGGTACTGAGCACGCAACAGGTCACTTGATTTACTCTCGTTTCTGGAACAAGTTCCTGTATGATTCTGGTTATTCTTGCGAGGACGAGCCCTTCAAGAAGCTCGTCAATCAGGGTATGATTCAGGGTCGCTCGAACTTCGTCTATCGTATTGAGGATGAGGGTGCCGACAAGGGTAAGTTCGTTAGCTTCGGATTGAAGGACAAATACACCACAACGCCTATCCATGTGGACGTGAATATCGTTTCTGCTGATGTTTTGGACATTGATGCCTTCAAGGCTTGGCGTCCTGAATACGAGAATGCCGAATTTATCCTGGAAAATGGCAAATACGTTTGTGGTTGGGCCATTGAAAAGATGTCTAAGTCGATGTTCAATGTCGTCAATCCGGATATGATTGTCGAGAAGTATGGTGCCGACACCCTGCGTCTTTACGAGATGTTCCTGGGTCCTGTTGAGCAAAGCAAACCTTGGGATACGAATGGTATTGACGGTTGTCACCGCTTCCTGAAGAAGTTCTGGGCACTGTTCTATGGCAACACGCGTGAGAATCCTGATGGTAAGCTCTTGGTTGACGACAGTGAGCCCACAAAGGAGGCGCTGAAGAGCGTTCATAAGCTCATCAAGAAGGTGTCGCAGGATATTGAGGTGTTCTCGTACAATACCTCTATCTCCGCCTTCATGATCTGCGTCAACGAGTTGGCTCAGCAGAAGTGCAAGAGCAAGGAAGCGCTGAAGACATTGGTGATCCTGATTGCTCCATTTGCACCACATATTGCTGAAGAATTGTGGGAAGCATTGGGCGAGCAGGGTAGTGTCTGCGACTCCAAGTGGCCTGCCTGGAATGAGGAATATCTCGTTGAGAATAGCGTCAAGCTTGGTGTTGCCTTCAATGGTAAGACTCGCTTCGATATGGAGTTTGACGCTGATGCCGACAACGACACCATCCAGAAAGCTGTTCTTGCTGACGAGCGTGCCACAAAATACATTGACGGTAAGCCCATCGTGAAGGTCATCATCGTACCAAAGCGTATGGTAAACATCGTACTGGGAAAGTAATATGACTATTCAGCACAAAATGATATTGAGTGAAGCCAAGGACTATTTGTTTATAGCCCTTGGCCTCTTCATCTATACCATCGCCTTTACCGTTTTCCTGATGCCTTATCAGATTGTGGCAGGTGGTGTGACGGGTCTCTCGGCTATCATCTACTATGCCACAGGATTCCACTTGGAGAACACCTATATTATCATTAACGGTATTTTACTTGTGGTGGCCCTAAAGATTTTGGGTGTGAAGTTTCTGATGAAAACCATCTTCGCCATCTTTACACTCTATTTTATGCTGATGATAGCACAGGACCTGATACCAAAGCAGGAGAATGGTCTGCCCTTCAAACTGATGGGCGAAGGACAGGATTTTATGTCGATGATTATTGGCTGTGTGCTGACAGGTGTTGCGCTGGCTACGGTGTTTATGAACAATGGTTCAACAGGTGGTACTGATGTTATTGCTGCCTCTGTCAACAAGTTCCACCCCAATGTTTCATTGGGCAACGTGCTGATAGCTGCTGACTTCTGTATCATTGGTTCGTGTATGTTCTTCCCACAGTTTGGTACCTATCTCGAGCGAGCCCATAAGGTGATGTTCGGCTTTTGTGTGATGGCAATGGAGAACTATACGTTAGACTATGTCATGAATGCCCGTCGACAATCTGTGCAATTTATGATTTTCAGTCAGAAATGGCAGGAGATAGCCAACGCCATTGGTACAGAGATGAATCATGGTGTAACCATTCTCGACGGACATGGCTGGTATACTGGCAAGAAGAGTAAGGTGCTTTGTATTCTGGCTAAGAAAAACGAAAGCGTCTATATGTTCCGTCTCATCAAGATGATTGACCCTAACGCCTTTGTATCACAAAGTGCTGTCATTGGTGTCTATGGTGAAGGTTTCGACGAGATGAGAGTGAAAATTAAGGAAGAAAAGAAGAAGATAGAGGAAATTAAAGAGAGTTAGAAGAAGATAGAAACATGAAAATAGTTTTCGCAACAAATAACGAGCACAAACTCTCTGAGATTCGTGCTATTCTTGGATCGTCGTTCGAAGTGGTTTCTTTGGCTGATATTGGTTGTCACGAGGATATTCCAGAGACAGGTACTACTCTTGAGGAAAATGCCGTCATGAAGGCTGAATACATCTACAATAAATACCATCTTTCGTGCTTTGCGGATGATACTGGTCTTGAGGTGGAAGCACTTGATGGCGCTCCTGGCGTCTATTCAGCCCGCTATGCTTCTTTGGAGTCTGTTGCGAGTGATTCGCAACAAACACTCAGCCACGACTCAGAGGCCAATATGGCTCGATTATTGCGCGAGTTAGCAAATAATAACAATCGCAAGGCAAGATTTCGTACTGTTATTGCGTTAATAGAGAAGAAGGACGTCTGTCCCTGTGGTTGTACCAGTGTCAAACTGGTTCATAAGTTCGAGGGTATCGTCAATGGCGAGATAACACGAGAGAAGAGTGGGGCAGAGGGGTTTGGCTATGACCCCATATTCCGTCCTGATGGCTACGATAAGACGTTTGCTGAGCTGGGGGCTGACATCAAGAACCAGATCAGCCATCGTGCTCGAGCCACCCAGAAGTTGGCAGAATACTTAAAGACACTGTAAAATATGAAGAAAATAATCATTGTCCTGTTTTTCTTAATTGTCAATTGTCAATTGTCAATTTGTCAAATCGGTACCTGGCGTAATTATCTGGCATATCATGATGTCCAGGAGATTCAATCAGCAGGTGATGATATCTTCGTATTGGCGTCTAATGGCCTCTATCAATACAACAAAAACGACCAGTCTATTGTCACTTATGACAGGGTAAATGGTCTCAGTGATACCTATATTACCCATATCCGTTGGTGTCCTAAAGCTAAGCGCCTGGTGGCTGTCTATCAAAACTCGAATATTGACCTTGTTGAACCAAACGGTAATATTATCAATATCAGTGACCTATACACCAAGGTAATGACTGGCGATAAGACGGTCACAAGTATTCGTATTGATGGTGTTTACGCTTATTTAATCTGTGGTTTTGGTATCGTGAAAGTCAATGTCCAGCGTGCTGAGATTGCTGAAAGCTATACACCAAACAATCCAGAATATCCTACTTCATTGCCTGCCGAAGACAACAGTGACTACGAGAAATATATAGAAATTGTCAGTAAACTACAGCCTGACGGGCCTAAGCATAATACTTTTGGTTTTATGCGTTTTCTAAATGGTAATCTTTATTCTTGTGGAGGCAGTTTTTACGCTCCTGGTACTGTACAAATTTGGAACGGTAACAACTGGAACATCTATCAAGACTATGATATCAGTAATCAAACAGGAGTATCATTTGAAGGAGCCATTTGTCTGGATGTCCAACAAACCCCTCAAGGTGATAATGTTTTTGTAGGTGCACGTAATGGACTCTACGAATACGTAAATGGTAAGTTTGTTAAATACTATGACTATAAAAACAGTCCTATAGAACGTTTTGACGGTAAATCATCTGAATACCAATTGGTGACAAGCGTTAAATTTGATGGCAATAACAATTTATGGTTACTGAATAGTCAGGCTCCTACAGCTTCATTGATAAGACTAAAAGATGGACAATTCAATAAGTTCAATCACCAGGAATGGATGAAACTCAATGATGGTGGATTTAATAAAAAGAGTAATGGTAATTTATGCCAAATACTTATTGATAGTCGCGGACTGATGTGGTTTGTCAATGACAACTGGATGAAACCTGCCTATTATCGTTATGATATAGACATTGATAAAGCCTATGCCTACGAGAATTTTGTCAATCAGGATGGTTCTGTCGTTCAGAATGTCTATGGCGTAAAATGTGTTACGGAAGACTTAGAAAACAATTTATGGATAGGTACTGATCAAGGGCCTTTTATGATAGAAAAAGCAAGTATTTTAAATGGAGAAGCGCCACTTATTCAAGTAAAAGTACCTCGTAACGATGGTACCAATTTTGCTGACTACCTTTTGTCTGGCATAAATATTACAAATATTGCTATTGATGGCGGTGGACGTAAGTGGTTTGCCACCAATGGCAATGGTGTTTATTTGATTAGTGCTGATAATATGACCCAATTGCAGCATTTTACTACTGAGAATAGTAAACTGCTTTCAAATAGTGTTATGTCTATTGCTATTAATCAGACTACGGGTGAAGTTTTCTTTGGTACAGACAAGGGTTTATGTTCATATATCAGTGATGCTACTGAAACAAATACAGAAATGACGTCAGATAACGTTTGGGCTTATCCTAATCCTGTAGAGCCTAGCTATACTGGTCCTATCACTATTACTGGTCTCACGCTGAATGCCGACATAAAGATTCTCTCTGCTAATGGTGCTGTTGTCAACGAAGGACGCAGTAATGGTGGTACATATATCTGGGACGGATGTGACAAGAAGGGTAGGAGAGTAGCCTCTGGTGTCTATATGGTTGCTACCGCAACGAATAAAGGAGAGAAAGGCACTGTCTGCAAGATAGCTATCGTCAGATAAAGTTTTATGGGTGATTTAATCAGTAATAAAACAATAGAACGTGTCAAGCGAGACAATTGTTTTGATTTTCTGCGTTATCTCTTTGCTTTTTCACTCATTCTAGTACACTTCTGTACACTCACTGATACCGAACAGTTTTGGTTTATCAGTGGACAAATGCGTGTAAAAGCATTCTTTACTATCACAGGTTTTCTAGTCGTTTACAGTTTCCTCAGACGTAAAAGTCTAAAAGTTTACTGCTGGAAACGAATCGTACGTATTATGCCTGCCTATATTACAACTATTTTATTGTGCTATTTAGTAGGTTATTTCTTCTCTACTGCGTCAGCTACCGACTATTATTTTTCCTCACAATCACTGAAATATCTCGTAGCCAACCTTTCATTCATGAACTTTATAGAACCTTGTTTACCAGGCTTGTTTACAGATAATACATATGGACCTTTCGTCAATGGTTCATTATGGTCTATGAAATTGGAAGTAATATTCTATATATTAGTTCCCTTGATAGTCTTTCTAATGCAAAAAGTGAATAAGACTATCGTATTAGCTATTGTGTATATTTTACTGACTATCTACAATCAATTCTTTGATAATAGCGTGAATACCTTCATCTATTTTTTCAGTGGTACGGCCATTTTGTTGTATTTCGACTGGTTTTGTCAACATATCAAATGGATATTTCCGTTTTGTCTGGTCTATATGATTATTATTTTCTTTTTTGACTATTCGTTTCTTTATTATATTGAACCACTCATTTTTTCAGCTATCATTGTTGGAATAGCATATTATTGCAAACCTCTTAACTTTCTACAACGCTATGACAACATTTCCTATGGACTATATCTCTATCACTTCCCTGTAATACAAGTATTGGTGCAATATAAACTGCACCAACACAATATTTACATAACTTTCATATTTGCTCTTATTATCACCATCTTATTAGCGATAATTTCTTGGTATATCATTGAAAAGCCAATGTTACAACGTAAAGTGAATTAGCTCAATGCCAGCATTTTTTCAATAGGCTTTACGGCATCTTTCGCTATTTTTGGATCGACTTCTACTGATGGCCATTCGTATTTCAAGCAGTTGTATATCTTCAGAAGCGTGTTCATCTTCATATACTGACACTCGTTACAACTGCACTCTAGGCCGCTCTCGCTGATTTCAGGAGGCACAGGGATAAATTCCTTGTCTGGACAAGAACGCTGCATCTCGTGCAAAATACCGGCCTCTGTGGCGACAATATATTGCTTTTCATCATGTTGCTGAGCATAATTAAGCATTGTTGCCGTACTTCCCTTAACATCAGCAAGTGCCAATACAGGACCCTTACACTCCAAATGAGCCATCACGATAGCATGAGGATACTGCTTTTTTAGTTCTAATATCTTTGCTACTGAAAAGCGTTCATGTACATGACAACCACCATTCCAAAGCAACATATTTCTGCCTGTCACTTCGTTGATATAATTACCTAAGTTATAGTCAGGACCAAAAATCAGCTTCGCATCTTTTGGCAACTGATCGACAACCTTTTTAGCATTACCACTGGTAACAACAACATCTGTCAAAGCTTTCACAGCAGCAGTGGTATTGACATACGAAATAACCTGATAGCCAGGATGCTCGTCCTTGAATTTCTTCAAGTCCTCAGCTTTACACGAGTCAGCCAGTGAACATCCAGCATTGAGATCTGGACAGAGTACTATTTTCTTAGGAGAAAGTAACTTACACGTCTCTGCCATAAAATGTACACCACACATGACCATCATCTTTGCATCTGTCTCTGCAGCCTTGCGAGCCAAAGCCAATGAGTCGCCTACAAAATCAGCAATATCCTGAATATCACCAATGGTATAATAGTGAGCTAAAATAATAGCTCCTTTTTCCTGACACATGCGACGAATCTCTTGTTTCAAGTATTCCGTCTCGTTCATTCCTTCAGGAACATTGACAGCTTCGTCAATGAATCCTTTTTGTTTCCACTCCTTTTTCAACATCACATTAATATTTTATATTCTTTCTTTTTTTCTTTTTAAAAAGAGAATGAAAAGGATGATATGCGGTTGATAAGTGCAAAACTATTTCTGATTTTCCTTGCCAGAATGTTTATCCACTTGTAGTTTAACGTTGTTTACATCCTTTGTGGATACTTACTAATTGATACTTAGTCCGTTAGATAGTTTATCCACAACTCTCTATTTTGGTGCAAAATTAATAAGTTTATATCTTTTTCTTGCATTTTTTGGTGGAAAAATGAGATGAAAGGCTATAATTTATGCTTAAAATGCATAGTCGAGTAGGGGAGTATTGTATATTTGTGAAATTATGAATGAATTATTAACATGGTTATGCACATAGTTATCAACACTTTTTCGTACCTTTGTACGCGATTATGAGAAAGATTCGTACTGTTGAAATGAAACGCCTTACAATTGAAGAGTATCGTGAGGCGGAGAAACTACCATTAATAGTAGTATTGGATGACGTGCGCTCAATGTATAACATTGGTAGCGTATTTCGTACATGTGATGCTTTTCGTGTAGAAGCAGTCTATCTTTGCGGTATTTGCCAGACGCCACCATCGACTGAAATTCATAAAACAGCGCTTGGTGCAGAGGAGAGTGTCAGCTGGCGTTACTTCAATACTGCGTTGGAAGCTGTCGAAGAACTGAAAAAAACAGGCTATACGGTCTTTTCTGTTGAGCAGGTGGAACACAGTACCAAACTACATACGTTCGTGCCTCAGCGTGGCTTAAAATACGCTGTAGTGATGGGAAATGAAGTAAAAGGCGTCCACCAGGAAGTAGTAGACGCCTCAGATGGCTGTTTAGAGATACCTCAGCTGGGTATTAAGCACTCGATGAATGTCTCTGTAACAACTGGTATCGTTATCTATAAATTTGCAGAGTCATTATTGCTTACTTAACAACAACCTTCCTTGTTGTACCATCACTCATCTTGATGATGTTCAGGCCACGCTGTAGTTGATTGATACGCTTTCCATCAATGGTATAGTGCTCTACAATTGCAGGCTCTTGTGTGGCTGTTGTTACTGCAATATCTGTTGTTGGCTTAGGATCTTCATCTGTCAACGCTATGATAGTTCCAAAGTTTTTCCATTGTTCTACGTTTTTATATGCTTCTAAAGATGCAGCAGGCACGTGGAGGGTAGCATTTGTGTAATTTGAATTATTAAAGCTGTTATATGCAATAGGTGCTTGTTCTGTATAACAAAACACATTTATCAGATTAAAGCCTGATCCGAATGCGCTTGTTCCAATACCCTTTACGCTATTACCTATGATAAGATTAGTTAATGATACACAACCCGAGAACGAATAATCTCCTATTACTGTCACGCTATTAGGAATAGTAATTGAGGCTATTCTCGGACAACTATAAAATGCGTATTGATCAATGATAGTGACCCCATTACCAATTTTTACAGCACTAAGATTAGTGCAACCTTCGAATGTATATCGCTCTATTTTTGTAACGTTGCCAGGAATATCAATAGAGGTGAGTGCTTCACAACGAGCGAATGCAAAACCACCTATTGTAGTAACACTACTTGAAATTGTTACCGAAGCAAGATTAATACATCCTAAAAATGCAGAACCACCAATACTCGTAACACCATCTGGAATAACAATAGAGGTTAGGCCAGAACAACCCTGACATGCATAGTTTGCAATAGCTGTTACACTTTCAGGAATAATCGTGTTCTGACATCCTTTCAAAAGCGTGTTACTGGCAGTTTCAATCAAAGCATTACAATTATTACGAGAGTCATAGGCGGTATTTCCTTCTTCTACAGTTATATTAACTATATTTGGGTTGCCTCTAAATGCCATACTTCTAATAGTTTCTACGCTTTTAGGAATACTAATAGATGTAAGATTGCAATATTCGAACGCACTAGTACCAATACTTTTTAAGTTATTAGGAAAAATGATAGTAGTTAGATTCGTATTTTTGAAAGCATCAGTGCCAATACTTGTCAGACTATTCGGAAGGCTGATAGAGATTAGCGACACACAATTATCGAATGCATAATTTTCGATAGATGTCACTCCTTCAGGGATGACCAATTCTCTAACGACCTCACCATTTAGGTGCAAGCGATTCTGCATAGTAACGGGATTGCTATTTATACCATCAAAACAGATTCCACACCATGCTGCAATGTCTGAAATATTAATTGACGTAAGAGCGTTACACTTGTCGAACGCATAGTTACCCATATACGTAAGACCATTGCCTATATTTACAGAGGTAAGGCTAGTACAATTTCCGAATGCATATCCTTCGATTGTTGTCACGCTATTGGGAATGGTAACAGTCGTCAGACTGCTGCAGCCGTAAAAAGCATCACCTTGAATACTGATCACACTATTAGGAATGGTGATAGAGGTAAGGTCAGAACAATTGTAGAAAGCAGAACGTCCGATAGATGTCACCTTATAGACATGATCTTCATACGTTACCTCTTCAGGAATAACAACATCTCCACTATAACTACTTTTGTTATAATCACGGGAAGTAACCTCCAATTCCGCATTCTCTAAATAATTAACATTGTAATAGATAGTAACACCATCAGCATTTGGAACTTGGATATCACAATAAGCTAAGACATTAATAGAAGTCATGCATGATAGCAGGACAAGCAATAAGTTTAAATGACTCTTTTTCATGTTTTTATATTTTTGTGATATTGTCCTTACTTCACAAATTCTTTTCTCGTTGTTCCGTCACTCATCTTGATGATGTTCAATCCGTGCTGAGGTTTGCTGATGCGCTTACCATCAAGCGTATAGCGACCTACAGCAATAGGTATCTGTGTAGTTGTTGGTACTGCAATTCCTGTGGTTGGTTTAGGATCTTCATCTATCAGTGCAACGATATATATAAATAGTTTCCAAAACTCTGCGTTTTTATATACATCTAATGAAACTGCGGGTACATGAAGTTTTATATTGCGAGTCTGGTATCCGAAAGCATCTTCACCAGCTTCAGGCAACTGTTCTGCATAGCAGTATATATCGCTAAGCTGACAACCATAGAATGCTCTACTACCTATGGTCGTTACACTACTGGGGATAACAACATAAGTTAAGCCTGAATAATTAAATGCATTATCTTCTATTGTCATTATACCCTCGGGAATATTGATAGAGCTAAGTTCTTCACACGCACTAAATGCACTTGCTCCAATGGTTGTTATATTATTAGGAATAATCGTATTTCGACATCCTAATATCAAAGTGTTGTCTGCTGTTCTGATGATAGCATTACAGTTATTGCGAGAATCATAAACAGAGTTTCCCTCTTCCACTTGAATCGTAGTAGCACCAAAAGCACAGCCCCAGAAAGCATTTATTTCTATAGATGTGACACTCTTAGGGATAGTAATTGAAGTCAGTTTACAGCCAGAAAATGCCTCCTCACCAATACTCGTTACTGTAGTAGGAATAGTGAAGGAGGTAAGTGATTGACAGCCCTCAAACACATATTTTTCTATTCTCGTTATACCATCAGCGATACTAACCGAAGCTAAATTTTTACAATTAAAGAATGCCCATTCTTCAATAGTCTTCATACTACTAGGAATACTGATTGATGTCAGACTTGTGCACTGCCAGAACGCAGAACTTCCAATCTTTACAACACTACTGGGAATATTGATAGAGGTTAAATTCGCATTGTTATAAAAGGCTCCTCCTCCTATCTCTGTCACGCTATTGGGAATAACTGTATTTGGACCGCCCGTTATCAATACATTGTCTGCAGTCCTAATAATCGCATTACAGTTATCGCGAGAATCAAACACTGCATTTCCGTTTTCCACCTGAATAGAGGATAGATTCTCGCAGCCATAAAATGGGTTATAATCTATACTCGTCACACTATTGGGGATTATGATAGAAGTTAAGCTAACACAGTTTTGAAAAGCACCACTTCCAATACTCGTAACATGATGAGTCATCTGGATAGAAGTCAATTTTTTAAACTCGTGGAATGCAAGATTTCCAATCCTCGTTATATTTTCTCCCAAATTAATTTCTTCAACAGTGCTGCCAAAAATATCTTTAAGAAGTACTTCTCCCATCCAACTTCGGTTTTTTGATATGAGAGCATTACTATTAATTATAACTTTTTTCAAATTACAATAACGGAACATACCATTGCCAATGTTTTCCAAAGTGCTCGGTATGGTGATAGAAACTAGATTCTGACACAAGTAGAAAGCATTACTTCCTATGGTTGTCACTCCTTCAGGGATATCTACTGAAGTCAAATTCTGACAATAGCTGAAAGTTTCTTTTCCAATACTCGTTACGTTATAAACAACATCATCAACTGTTATTGATGCTGGAATCACAATATCTCCAACATACGCTTGTGAGCCATATGTTACTTCAGCAGTTTTGGCATCTGAATTCAGGTTGTAATAAATGCCATCAATCTCTACAGCTTTTTGTGCATTTGCCATTATTGGCAGCAGCATCATTGTAAACAATAAAAATCTTTTCTTCATAATCTTTTTAAACATTATTTTTTAACCATATTAAAAGTGCAGACCCATCCATATTCTCATCCAGGTCTAGCACAACCTCAAATACACTATGGAGTAATCTGCACTCGATAGGTGCAACTCCAATGTGTATTCGGTTCACTCTTTATTCTCTTATCGAGGTGCTAGTTCGGATGAGAAATTGAGCAAATAAATGTTGTGTTCTTTTGAACACGGTGCAAAGGTACAACAAATAATTTAAACTACAAACATTTTGAAGAAAAAAAGCAGCTTTTACTAAACAACATCCTTCAAAGAGAGATATTAGGTTTCAATAAGAGATATAATACTATACACATTGACCTGCGTGCCCTCATCTACACCCTGAATGTGAATATTGCCACCTTCGCCCGTCTGGGCATTTACAACACTCATCCAAGCAAGTGCTGCCAGACAAAACACAACTTTCTTCATATCTTTAGTATTATTCATTCAATTAGGTTTTATGATTTTGCCACAAAATTACTAATAATTTCTTAAACGAGCAAGCAATGCCCTGTTTTTCTTATAAAATCATTCGCCCTGACATCCTTCTTAGTGGATATCAGAGCGAAAGTTATAATTGTACCTTATGTTTACGGAAATGTTGTTACTTCACAACAATTTTCTTGGTAGTACCATCACTCATCTTTATGATGTTAAAGCCACGCTGAGGCTGATTGATACACTTGCCATCAATGGTATAGCACTCAATAATCGTAGGCTGTTGTGTGGCTGTTGTCGATTCGATTCCAGATGGATCAGTCAGAGCAACGATATTTCCAAAGCCCTTCCATACTTCAGCATTGCTATATGCATCAACAGAAACTGCAGGCACATGAAGAGTGGCATTTCTGAAATTGGAAGACATGAAAACTGCGTCAGCTAATTTTGGTACTTGCTCTGCATAGCAATACATGTCTGTCAGTTTTTCACAAAAAGTGAACGCCCAGTCTCCAATGGATGTCAAATTCCCAGATAATGTGACAGAAGCAAGATAACGACAACCGCTAAATGCAAGGTTTCCAATAGTTGTTACGTTATTGGACATTTTGATAGAGGTCATGCCACATCGATAAAAGGCATAATCGCTAATCCTTGTCACATCCTCTCCCAAAATATATTCTTCAACAGAACTGTTGAAGAACGATCCGATGGAAAAACCATTTTGGCTATTATAGTTGTTATTTGATGCTATAGCATTACTGTTTATTTCTACTTTTTTCAGATTGGTGCAAGAATTAAACATCCATTCTTCTAAGTTTGTTATACCTTTACCAATATACAGATAGGTTAGTCCAGTGCAACTGCTTATAATACCACGCTCTATAGTGGTTACAGCATCAGGAATCACGAAGGAGGTTAAACCAGTACATCCCTCAAACGCTGATTTTTCTATGGTTGTAACACTACTTGGTATAACAATAGAGGTTAGCCCTATGCAATTCAGGAATGCACTATTTCCAATAGTTGTGATACCATCGGGAATAGTTGAGGCCGAACATCCATAAATAACCTTGTTGCTGGCCGTCTCAATGAGCGTATTGCAGTTTTCACGAGAGTCATAAACGGGATTACCTTCCTCTACAACGATTGAGGCCAGGTTTGGACAACCATTGAAAAGTTCTTTTCCTAATGATGTCACACTATTGGGAATAGTTACAGATGTCAGTTCAGAACAGTTTGCGAAAGCATTTGCTTCAATACTCGTTACGCTATATTCTACTTCATTCCGAGTTACCGTTGATGGTATCACAACATCTCCAGTATATTTCTGGCCGTGGGCCCAACGTGCTACTTCAGCTGTCTTTGTAGCACTTTTAAAGTGGTAAAAGATACCATCAATCTCTATGCCTGTTGCAGCACTCGCAACCAATGGCAGCAGCATAAATACCAATAAAAATAATTGTTTCTTCATGTTCTTCTAAATGTGTTTATTCTTTTTCGGGCTGCAAAGGTAGTTATAAATGAGGATAAAACCAAATAAAACCCTATTTATTTGTTGAAATCTACTTAAAAAGAGTGGTAATCAGTGTTCTTCTAATGAGAGCGGCTTGGTATTGACAAGAGAGCTCCGAGAAGAAAATGCTTTACTGCCGTGTAAAAAGGTCTTTTGTACGGCACTAAAGGGTCGTTAAGCTCAAGGTAAAGATAAAACTGTGTCGATGTTTGTTAAAACAACGCCATCGTTTGATAAAACAAAGGCATTGTTTAATAAAACAGTGACAATGATTAATATTTTAGTAACCGTTATACTTGGATAAGGATTTACTAATTAAGAGCAAATAGTAACAGCAATGTTGTTCAGTTGGATGCATCGTTGGCGCATGTTGTCTATCTTTTCATTCTGATATGGGTAGGGAGAAAGCATGAGCAGACGCCCTTCTGTACAGGCTTCGAGGTATTTGGGTTGAGGCTTGAAAAACGGAGAAAAACCTTTTAATAGCAGGACGATAAGGGGAATGCGTTCAGTAAGGGCAGCTGTTGCAATTTGCTGTTCGCCAGGACTGATGCAGGGTGAAACGAGAATAGCTCCTTGGTCGTGTGCTTGATATAGCATGATGTCTTTTTGGTGTTCGATTTCTTCTAGTGTAAGGCGGCGAGAGCATTGGATCTGTAGCTTCACAGGGTTGTCGAGAAGGAAACGGTTTCCTACGGCTTGCATTTGGATGCCTGCTACATTAATGGTACCAAGACGTGTGAAGTATTCTGGGTGCTGGCGTTTCAAGAGCAAACGACGTGGGTTATCTTCAAGATAGGCAAACATACGCTCTAATTGGCCTTTGTGCATCAAGATGCGGTCGTTGTAATTAGGTTCCCATAATTTTCCGTGAGTCCGGCCAGCAGCAGTGTGCCTGGATTTCTTTTCCTGTTCAGATAAAGCAGGATACAGGGTCTGCATAATACCCAGTTCTCTGGCTGCTTTGCGGGTACCTATCTTGAAGCCTTCGATTACTTTACCAAGCGGTTTCTCCATCTTTTCCTGAACGAACAGAATGCCGTGGATATGGTCTGGCATGATGCACAGCTTCAGTATTTTTACCTTTGGATGGAAAGAAGGTATTAACATCCAACATTCCTTGACTTTTTCACCCATAGCAGATAGTGTGACCTGTGGTATTCTGTCCCCTTCTGTTACTGTAGGTTCTCCATGCAGTGTTCCCAGCAATGGTTTTCGTCCTTCTATGGCCATAGTTATCATATATATTCCCCTATCAAAGTAGTCGTGCCCTTCCATACGGCGTTTCATGGAAGGTTTCTTGGCTCCAGCGTATTTCTCCCATTTCTTTGCTGGAGTTTTGTCGTTCTTTGTTTCCATATCCTTTTTTGTTTAGTGTACTGCGCTAATAGCGCAGTTTACGTGACTAATGGGCTTCGAGCCAGTTCTCGCCAAAGCCGGAGTCAGCGACGAGGGGAACAGCCATTTGGAAGGCGTTCTGCATTTCCTCAATGACGATATGCTCCACTTTTTCCTTCTCTTCAGGGAGAACGGAGAAGTTGAGTTCGTCGTGTACCTGGAGAATCATTTTGGAGCGAATGTTCTCAGCCTTGAAGCGTTGGAAGATGTGTATCATCGCCACTTTGATGATGTCGGCAGCAGTACCCTGAATAGGGGCATTGATGGCATTACGCTCTGCAAAACCACGAACTACAGAGTTGGCACTATTGATATCCGGCAGGTAGCGACGACGTCCAAATAGGGTAGTGACGTAACCTTGTTTTCTGGCTATTTCCTTGGATTTCTCCATGTAGTCGTGAACCTCTGGGAAGGTCTGGAAGTAACCGTCTATCAGCATCTTAGCTTCATCGCGAGGGATATCTAAGCGCTCTGCGAGACCAAAGACAGTGATGCCATAGATGATACCAAAATTGGCTCGTTTTGACTTCGTACGTTCGTCGCGCGTAACCTCTTCAATGGGCTTCTTGTAGATATTGGCAGCAGTAGCAGCATGTAGGTCTTTGCCCTCGCGGAACACCTCTATCATATTGGGATCTTGTGAGAGATGAGCCATCACGCGAAGCTCAATTTGACTGTAGTCTGCAGAGAAGAACAGACAACCAGGTTCAGGAATGAAGGCTTTGCGAATCTCCTTGCCATCCTCGCCACGAATAGGAATATTCTGCAGATTGGGGTCAGAAGACGACAAGCGTCCTGTGGCTGTAATGGTCTGGTTGAATGAGGTGTGGATATGACCAGTACGTGGGTTAATCAGCTTTGGAAGAGCATCGATATAGGTGCCGATGAGTTTCTTTAACCCCCTGTGTTCCAGGATGTCAGCAACGATTTCGTGCTTGTTCTTCAGCTGTTGCAACACTTCTTCGCTAGTGACATATTGACCCGTTTTGGTTTTCTTGGCCTTCTCGACAATCTTCAGTTTATCGAACAGGATTTCACCCACCTGTTTGGGTGATGCAATATTGAATTGCACGCCAGCGAGTTCATAGATGCGAGCCTCTATTTCATTCATTCGAGCCGTAAACTGTTTGCTAGTCTCAGCCAACGACTGTGTATCAAGACAGACGCCATTCATCTCCATCTCTGCCAAGACAGGCATTAGAGGCATCTCTATATTATAAAATAGGTCTTCGCATTGCAGGCGTTTCAGTTCAGGCTCCAACTTGTTCTTCAGTTGAAGAGTGATATCCGCATCCTCGCAAGCATATTCATAGACGAGGGTGGGAGAGAGGTCGCGCATAGAGCGCTGGTTCTTTCCTTTGGGTCCTATGAGTTCATCGATATGGATGGTCTGATAGTGCAGATACACCTCAGCCATATAGTCCATGTTATGACGAAGTTCTGGTTGGATGAGATAGTGGGCAATCATCGTGTCCCACATCGGACCATCCAGATGGATATCATAATTCCGTAAAACCTCGAGGTCGTACTTCAGGTTCTGACCCACCTTGAGTATTTTGGGGTCTTCGTAGAGCGGTTTAAATATATTAACAATTTGCAACGCTTCTTCACGATTGGATGGAATGGGCACATAAAAGGCCTTGTGTTCCTCTACCGCAAAGCTCAAACCGACCAATTCTGCGTCGATGGCGGAGGTTGAAGTGGTTTCCGTATCTAGAACGAGAAAGTCTTTTGTCCTAAAAAAATCATATAGATTTCTCATATCTTCCTCTTTTTCAACGAGTTTGTATTCGTGAGGTACCGTTTTTAACGTCTCAAAACTCGAGAATTCCGGCCCGTTCGACCCTTCGGGCGCAAATTCTGCAAAGAGATCGAGTTGTTGATTAACAGGTTTTGGCTTTGTTTCAGATTTTTTAAGGATTTTACTTGCGAGGCTCTTCAACTCCAATTCTTCGAAGAGTTTGGCAAGTTCAGTCTCGTTGGGTTGCGAAACCTTCAACTCATCCATCTTGAGTTCGATGGGCACATCCGTTTTGATGGTCGCCAAGAATTTCGAGAGTTTGATATCGTCGATGTGTTCCTCAACTTTTTTCTGAAGCGCGCCTTTGATTTCTGACGAGCGAGCAATGAGACTTTCAACAGTTCCAAATTCATTGATGAGTTTCACAGCCGTCTTCTCACCAACACCAGGACACCCAGGGAAATTATCAGCCGAATCACCCATCAATGCCAAGAGGTCAATGACGGCTTCTGTCGATGGAATGGCATATTTTGCTTTTACTTCCTCAGGACCCATCACCTCATAACCACCTCCGTGACGAGGACGATAAATCTTCACATTCTCTCGCACCAACTGTCCATAATCCTTATCGGGTGTCAGCATATAGGTATCGATACCTTGTTCACCAGCCTTTGTGGCCAAGGTGCCAATAACATCGTCTGCTTCATAGCCTTCGGCTTCAAGGATAGGAATATTCCAAGCCTTGAGGATGTTTTTTATGATAGGCACACTCTGCTTGATATCCTCAGGTGTCGCCTCACGTTGGGCCTTATAGGCAGGATAGGCCTCACTGCGGAATGTAGGTCCATGAGGATCGAAGGCTACACCCAGATGCGTGGGTTGCTCTTTGGTGAGTACTTCCTGCAACGTATTCAGAAAGCCCATAATAGCTGATGTATTCAGGCCTTTTGAGTTGATACGTGGGTTCTTGATGAACGCGTAATACGAGCGATAAATGAGCGCATAAGCGTCTAAAAGGAATAGTTTTTCCATAACCATTTGTGAATTTGTGCGTAAAATTACTAATAAATTGTCGAATATCCAATTATTTTCATTAATTTTGCATCAAAATAGCGTTAGATATGGATTATTTAAGCATCATTAAACAACCAATTCAGAAAGATTTGGACGATTTTATCGCACTTTTCAATAGTGCTTTGACTTACGACGATGGTATGTTAGGTTCTGCTTTGACTCATATTCGTCAGCGTGGAGGAAAACGTATGCGCCCCATTTTGATGATGCTGATGGCACGCAATTTTGGTGATATTAGTGACGTCACTCAGCATTCTGCCGTTGGTCTTGAATTGTTGCATACGGCTTCACTCGTTCATGACGATGTGGTAGACGAAAGTGACGAGCGTAGAGGTCAGGCGTCCGTTAATGCTTCCTATAATAATAAGGTGGCAGTCTTGGTAGGCGATTACATCCTTTCTACCGCTTTGCTTCATGTGTCGTTCACTGGTCATCAGCGTATTATTGAATATCTCGCTGAACTGGGCCGTACGCTGGCTGCTGGTGAGATTCTGCAGTTGTCAAACATTCAGAATCAGGCTATCTCTGAAGATGTGTATTACGATGTTATCAAGCAGAAGACGGCGGCTTTGTTTGAGGCTTGTGCCGCTATTGGTGCTATGTCTGGTGGTGCTACGCAGGAAGAGATGCTGAAAGCTAAACAGTTTGGTCAGAACTTGGGTATTATGTTCCAGATTCGTGATGATATCTTCGATTATTTCGATTCGAAGGAGATAGGCAAACCCACTGGTAATGATATGACTGAAGGTAAGCTGACGTTGCCAGTTATTTATGCCTTGAACAATGTTGATTTCGAATCAATGCACACATTGGCCAGGAAGGTAAAAGCTGGTACGATTAATCCTGATGAAATTGCAGTTTTGGTGGAGTTTACCAAACAACATGGAGGTATCGATTATGCTGAGCAAAAAATGGCAGATTTTAGTAAGGTTTGTATGCAGTATATCGATGAAAGCGTTAAAGAAAAGGCCATCAAGGAATCCTTGACGGCCTATGTGGATTACGTTGTTCAGCGAAATTATTAAATAAGAAAAGCGACCCATTGAGGTCGCCTTTTTGTTTAGAAGAATTTCACTTCCTTGCCTTCCAACTCGCTCAGCACGAGATTAGCCAGACGACTGGTTCCCAAGCGGAAATAGTAGTTGTTGAGCCAATCCTCACCCAATACTTCCTTTACGATGGTGTAATAGGTGAGCGCATCCATGATGGTATTGATACCACCAGCAGGCTTGAAACCAACGCGGATACCAGTCTTCTGGAAGTACTCCTTGATGGCCTGACACATGACGTAGGCAGCTTCAGGTGTAGCACTGACTTTCTCCTTACCAGTAGAAGTCTTGATGTAGTCTGCACCAGCATACATCGACAGAATAGAAGCCTTCTTGATGTTTGCGCAAGACCCCAGGTCGCCAGTCTCCAAAATGACCTTCATAGGCACGTCGCGACAGGTTGCCTTCTGTTCGCGAATCTCGTCGCAAACGGTCTCGTAGTCGCCTGCCAGGAACTCACCAACGTGCATCACGATATCTACGTTCTTAGCACCGTCCTTGATAGCCAGAGCCGTCTCGGCAACTTTGATTTCCAATAGTGCCTGAGAGGATGGGAACGCACCACTGACAACAGTTGGAATGACGCCTTCAACCTCACATGATTCTGCAACAAGTTTTGCGAAACGAGGGTAAGTAACGATGGTGGCCACGTGTGGCATATCAGGATATTCGTGAGCAAAATCGTTCACTTTCTCCACCAGTTTCAGTACACTTTCAGCTGAGTCCTGCGTCGTCAGCGTCGTCAGCTCAATAGATCCGAACATGAACTTTTTGACCTCAGGCGTGTCGTTTTCAGGCACCTTTTCAGCGATGATTTTCTTGACGGCTTCTTTCACATCTTCGTCTTTGATGTTGAAGTCGTACAGAGCCAAAGCCTGATCGTACATGCTCTCCAAATGTTGTGCATCGTCGTGATGATGCTCGTGGTTACAACCACAGTTACAATGTTCTCCCATAGTTTTAATTGGTTTTTGTTAATAAATAGATGTTTATTTTGTTAGTTTACTATTATTCTTATGACGCTCAGCATCGCGTTTTGTCTTCTTTTCAATCGATTTTTTCAATTCTTCCGTCAAGTCAACACCCGTTTGATTAGCCAGACAGAGCAATACCCAAAGTACATCAGCCATTTCTTCGCCGAGTGCTGCCTGACCGTTGTCTTCCTTTCGCGGGTCTGAGGCTTTCCACGACTGGTCACCGTATTTGCGAGCCATCACGCGAGCCAGTTCGCCTACTTCCTCTGTCAGAACAGCCATATTGGTCAACTCAGAGAAATAACGCACTCCGTACGTCTTAATCCACTGATCTACAGCCTGTTGTGCTTCCAGTATCGTCATCGTCTCATAATCATTTGTAGGAAAAGAAAAGCGATGGCAATCAACAAAATGATGATGTTTTGCCTATTCTCTCGTGCATATTCGTTCCAATGGAATGCCTTGTAGAGGAAGGATACGAGCCACAACAGCAGACCCACACAACAAGGCCACATGCCAAAATTAGCGCCCCATATCCATGAGCACACGATACCGATAATAACCAGTATCAATCCTGATATTTCTATTTCCCTAAGATATTTCTTCATCGTTCTTTATCGTTTGTTGCGACCGAGTCGCAACCATTATTATTCTTTATTCTTTGTGTCCATACAGATAGTCACAGGACCGTCGTTGAGTAATTCCACCTTCATATCAGCGCCGAATTCGCCAGTGCCTACAGGTTTCCCTATTGCCTCCGTAAGCTGGTCGCAGAAGGCTTCGTAGAGCGGTATAGAATGCTCATGTGAGCCAGCCCTGAACCAACTAGGCCTATTACCTTTCTTATAGCTTGCAAATAACGTGAACTGGCTCACAACCAGCGCCTCTCCCTGTACGTCGAGAATACTGCGGTTCATCACGTCGTTCTCGTCGCCAAATACCCTCAGATTTGCAATCTTCTTAACGAGCCATTCCACATCCTCCATCGTGTCTTCATCGCACACACCAAGAAGTATCAAGAACCCTTGTCCTATCTGGCTCTTGACACTGCCCTCGATGGTAACGCTGGCGTTGGTGACTCGTTGTATGACGGCTCTCATGCTGCAAAGTTAAGCAATAAATTTGATATTTCCAAACTTTTACGTGCGGAAATAATTATAGATGATTTTGGCTTTTGCGGGGCCTATAATCTCCGCTATTGTTTCCAGGGTCGCCTCTTTGATTTGCTTGACGGATTTTAGGCCATTTAGAAGCTCGTCACGCGTTTTTGGGCCGATACCCTTGATGTCATCCAGCTCGGAGTGTAAGGCGCGCTTAGAACGCTTGTTTCGATGGAATTCTATGGCGAAGCGGTGTACCTCGTCTTGTAGTTGTGTGAGCACTCTGAATAGCTCTGACGTATCCTTCATGCCCACCACTCTTGGCGGAAAACCATATAGCAGTTCATTGGTTCTGTGTTTGTCATTTTTAGCTAATCCTGCAATCGGGATATCCAGTCCTAACTCGTCCTGAACGGCCTGACGTATGACCTCCATTTGTCCTTTACCGCCATCAGCGACAATGAGGTCGGGTAGGGGCTGTTGTTCCTGTATGAGGCGTTGATAACGTCTTAAAACAACCTCTTTCATTGACGCGTAATCGTCAGGACCCACTACCGTTTTTATGTTGTATTTACGATAATCCTGCTTCGAGGGTTTCATCTTTTTGAATACAACACAAGCTGCTACAGCGTCTGTTCCTGAGATGTTCGAGTTGTCAAAACACTCTATCTGATAAGGCATCTTTGGCAGGTGCAAAAGGTCCTGCAATTCCTTCATCAATCGCACCTGTTTTTGCTCAGGATTGAGCTTTTCTGCCTGTTTCAGACGGTCGAATTTATACTGCTTTCCATTCATCAGCGAGAGGTCTAAAAGGGTCTTTTTATCGCCTCGCTGAGGTACCGTAATCGTCACTCCTTCAAGGTCGATATTGACCTCCTGTGGCAGGATAATTTCTTTTGCATTGCTCTTAAAACGCTCACGCATCTCGACGATAGCCAACTGCAATAATTCCTCGTTGGTTTCTTCGAGTTTCTTCTTGTATTCGAAGGTAAAACTCTGGTTAATCTGACCGTTTGAGACGTGGATATAGTTGATGAATGCCACCTTTTCATCGTTCGTAATCGACAGCACATCGACGTTGTTGATGGTCTGGCTGACAACCTCACTTTTGGCTACAAATTGCTCTAGCAAGATGTACCGTCGTTTAACCTCTTCTGCTTCCTCGAAACGCAATTCTTCTGCCAGTTTCATCATCTCCTCTCGCAAGTCTCGAAGTAACTGACGGGTGTTTCCTTTTAGTATTTCACGTGCCTGATTAATGTTCTTTTGGTAGTCCTCCCATGACTGTTTTTTAATGCATGGACCAGCACAATTCTTGATATGGTATTCTAGACAAACCTGATATTTTCCGCCATTGACGCCTTCCTCCAAAAGTGGCTGTTTACAAGTGCGAGGATGATAGAGTTTCTTGATTAAATCAAGTACTGCATGCATCGAACCAACATGCGAATAAGGACCATAATATGTGCCCCATTTCTTATTGATGGTACGGGTGGGAAATATCCTTGGTAGGTACTCTTTTGTAATGCAGATACTGGGGTAGGTTTTGCCGTCTTTCAGCAACACATTATAGCGAGGATTATACTTCTTGATGAGTGCATTTTCCAGCAATAAAGCGTCCTCTTCGGTGTTGACAACAGTATAGCTAATATCGTGGATTTTCGATACTAGAACCTTCGTTTTGAAACGGTCAACTTCGGTGTGGAAGTAGGACGAGACACGCGCTTTTAAATTCTTGGCCTTACCCACATAGATAATGGTTCCATCAGCATCATAATACTGATAGCTACCAGGCTTCTCTGGCAGGGCTCTCACAATGGCTTTTAGCTTCTCTAAACGTGCCTCGTTTTCTTCTTTCGTCATGCTCTATGTTTCACGTGGAACATTAAACGGTTATCAATGTGGTAACCTCCACATCATCGAACACGTCTCTACCATGCAACCCCTCATCAGTAATTTCAATGAGGAAGTTCACCATAATTCCTTTGGGATTGAATTTCTTCACCAAGTTACATGCAGCTCGCATCGTTCCACCTGTTGCCAAGAGATCGTCGTGAAGCAAAACGATGTCTTTATCGTTGATGGCATCTTCATGAATTTCGATAGTGTCAGTTCCATATTCTTTCGCGTAACTTTCCTGCACGGTCGCGGCAGGTAGTTTTCCTGGTTTGCGTGCCAAAACCACTCCTGCTCCCAGTTTAACTGCCAATGCTGAAGCCATCACAAAACCTCGACTCTCAATGCCAACGATTTTGGTGATTCCTTTGTTTTTGTAAATCTCATAGAGTTCGTCTACCATGATTTGTAGACAAGCAGGGTTTTTAAATAAAGTTGTCACGTCACGGAAGTTGATGCCCTTCTGTGGAAAATCTGGAATACAGCGAAGATTCGCCATCAAAGTTTTGTTGTTCATAATCCTTGGTTTTAACGTTATTATATTATTGTTATTCTTTTAATTGTTTCACGTGGAACATTCGTTCTGTGTGTTCTCCTACCTGAAGGTCGGAGTGTGGCGCGCAATGCTATGCCAAGCAATGATTATCTCCCCAGCAACACCAGCATCGCATTAATATCGCTCGGACTTACGCCAGGAATTCTGCTTGCTTGTGCCAAAGTTTCGGGTTGGATCTTTTCTAATTTCTGACGCGCCTCCGTAGAGATGGCAGTCAGATTAGGATAATCGAACTTACCTTTTATTTTGATATTTTCCAAACGGTGCATCTTTTCAGCAACCATTCGTTCGCGCTCGATATAACCTTTATATTTGATATGTATCTCGGCTGCTTCGGCAATTTCTTCTTTTCTGTTGGGTAGCTGTTCAATAACTTCGCGGAATGCAGGCACGATTTCCTGTAGCTTTTCGAAATTCAGTTCAGGACGAGCCACCAAGTCTTCCAACTTACAGCCATAGACGAGTGGGGTAGAGCCAGCTGCTTCCAAAGCACCATTGACAACTTTTGGTTTAATAGCGTAAGTGCAACAGAATTCTTCGATCCTTTCGATGGCTTCTTTCTTTTCTATCCACCAGTCGTAACGGTCGCGTTTGGCGATTCCTAATTCGTAGGCTTTCTCCGTCAGACGCGCATCAGCATCATCCTGTCTCAACAGTATTCTATATTCCGCCCTGGAGGTAAACATGCGATATGGCTCATCCACGCCTTTCGTCACGAGGTCATCTATCAGCACGCCAATGTAGGCTTCGTCACGCTTCAGCTCGAAGGTTGGGGTTGTGGCGACGGAATCGCCACACACACTACCTGCCATTAAGGCCGCATTGATACCTGCCAGCGTGCCTTGGCCTCCAGCCTCTTCATAGCCAGTCGTGCCATTTACCTGACCAGCCATAAAGAGTCCACTAATGACCTTCGATTCCAGCGAATGTTTTAATTGTGTTGGGTCAAAGAAATCGTATTCTATGGCATAGCCAGGACGATAGACCTTGATGTCTCTTAAGGCAGGGATTTTCTTCAGGGCTTCTATCTGCACGTCCATTGGTAGACTGGAAGAGAAACCATTCAGATACATCTCGTTGGTGTCTTCACCTTCTGGTTCCAAAAAGAGAAGGTGTTGTGGACGTTCAGGGAAGGTGACGAGCTTGGTTTCTATCGAAGGACAGTAACGTGGACCTATCGATTGAATCTGTCCGTTGTAGAGTGGGGAATCGTCCAATCCACTAAGCAATGTCTGGTGAACTTCAGGATTGGTATAACATACCCAACAGGGTAATTGCTGCAGGTGGCGCGGTTCTCCCAAATAGGAGAACTTATAGTATCCGTTCTCGCCATCCTGTCGTTCCATATCTTCGAAATGAATGGAACGCTTATCAATACGGACAGGCGTACCTGTCTTCATACGAGCTGAACGGATGCCGTGACGCGTGATGCTCTCAGTAAAGTGGGGCACGGCAGGTTCAGCGATGCGTCCGCCAGGAACCATCTTTCGTCCGATGTGCATGAGGCCGTTCAGGAAAGTACCAGCAGTAATGATGACGGCCTTTGCTCTGATTTCAGCACCCCAGATTGTCTTGACGCCAACGACTTGTTTAGTGTGTTCCCCTACCTGAAGGTCGGAGTGTGGCGCGCAATGCTGTGCCACAGCAACATCCTCAACGAGTAATTCATCAGCTTGGTCTTGCCAGATGTCAAGATTTGGCGTAGCATCCAAAACGGAGCGCCATTTCCAGATAAACTTTCCCCTGTCACATTGGGCACGAGGACTCCAAACGGCAGGACCTTTCGAACGGTTTAACATACGGAACTGGATGGCAGTGGCATCTGTCACCAATCCCATCTGACCACCAAGGGCATCAATCTCGCGAACGATCTGTCCTTTCGCGATACCTCCAACAGCAGGATTACACGACATCTGTGCAATCTTGTTCATATCCATCGTGACCAACAACGTCTTAGCACCCATGTTAGCAGAGGCCGTTGCAGCCTCACATCCAGCATGTCCGCCACCAATCACAATTACATCATATTTTAATAACATGCTGCAAAGATAGTGCAAACCGAATAAAATACCAAAATTATTTGGATATTTTTGAGGTGCAGCCTATTTTCGAGGTTAATCTCAAAGGTACGAATAAGTGAGTAAAATGCAAAAGAATACAGCAAGAAAGTTACATTAGAATTCTTTCAAGCAGTTCTTTGTGATGTCCAGGTATGATGATGTGGTGATTGCCAATAGGGTTTGTCAGGAAATATTGGGCTTGACTTTTGTCTGCCAATTGGATGACTTGCTGTGTACGACAAAGGTCGGGCTTTGCCTGATTGCGTACGAGCGTTCCCTCAGCAATAAAGTAACGTTTCAAATCGCCAGAAACTTTAAAGACGGTGACGGGCCCTTCCTTCATGAATCCTCTGATGGCGACACCGATACCTGACTCGAAATGGGTATCCAATTCATAGCGTTCCACCATGTTCAAAGGAATAGTACAATGGGCAAACAGCATCTCGCCAGTTTCAGGATTGATTGTCGAAGGATTGGCCTGGAAACCAGAAATGCCAAAGAGTGAACGGACTATCATCATCGTCAACATAGCTGGTACGTCGCCCTCGCAACCTGCCACATAGCCTTCAGCGTTGAGTTTGGCCAGTGCCATACAACCAGTGTTCTTCAATGTTGTGAGCAAATCGAAACAACGGAGCGTAAAACCCTGCAACCGATACTCAGCTATGATCGTTTTTAAACTTTCGTAGATATCCGGCTGTTTATACATCGTCTCTATTGGTATATCCACGAGCTCAATGCCCAAGCGAGCCTTCACTTTTTCCTTGTCAGCATGACTGGAAATCAGCCAGTCGGAAGGTTTTCCGATGATACCCAAGCGCGCACTATTTAACAAACGACGCGCTTCTTCAATTTTCTGGAGCAGACAGATGCGTTTGCTGATGTACTCAGGACTGCCATGAATAATTTCGCCATTGATATCGTGTTGGCGCAGATAAGAAAGTATCTCCATTGAAGCCGCCAACGAATTGCTCTTGCCTGATGTCAGCAAATAGAACGGCCTGTCGCTCTTGGCTTGTAACTCGGGCAGTAGTTTAAGAAAGATACCCTCCGTACCTCCCGTCCGTACATAAATCAGGTTAAGACTCGCTGACCCATAGTCGCTATAGTCGTTACCTTTCAGTTCGTACTCAAGACCCAGACTTGTCAGAAACTCATGGGTTACAGCACTGACAGCAACTTCGTCGTGCAACTCAGAAGTGAGTGTAAAGATGGCGATGTTCTCTTTCATACCTTTGTCGTTTTAGAGATTAATTTTGTGCCACAAAGATACAAAAATCAGGCTAAAACACCAAATAATCAAATGGATTTTGTATAAATAAAACATATTTTTACGGAAACGTTTGCGCAATTCATCTTTTTTCATTACCTTTGTAGCCTAAAACGCGTACGCGATACCTAATAACAAGTATTTTATAGTTTAAATTATTAATAATTCAAATTCAATTATGTGGTTAATTAATTCATCAATCGGTCGAAAAGTTGTAATGTCCGTCACGGGTATTGCGCTGATTCTGTTCCTGACATTCCACGGATGCATGAACGTTGTAGCGCTGTTCTCTGGCGAGGCTTACAACATGATTTGCGAATTGCTGGGTGCCAACTGGTATGCCGTTGTGGCAACACTCGGTCTGGCTGCTCTGGCTGTGATTCACATTGTCTATGCATTCATCCTGACTGCACAGAACCGTACCGCTCGTGGCAGCAGTCGCTACGACGTAGCTACTACGGTAAATGCTGGCAAGGTGGAGTGGGCATCTAAGAACATGCTCGTCCTGGGTATCATTATCTGCCTGGGTCTGTTGCTCCACTTGTTCAACTTCTGGTACAACATGATGTTTGCGGAGCTCGTTGGTATGGAGACGACTCTGAGTCCTGCCGATGGTTTTGGTTGGATTAAGGAGACTTTTGCCAATCCTCTGTTCGTAGTGCTTTACGTTATTTGGCTTGTTGCCATTTGGTTCCACCTGACTCACGGCTTCTGGAGTGCTATGCAGACCCTTGGGTGGAGTGGTAAGACCTGGCTCTGCCGTTGGAAGATGATTGGCTTCATCTATGTAACCCTGCTGATGCTGGCCTTCCTCGTTGTGGTTCTGGCCTTCGCTTTCGGTTGCGCTCCTTCTCTCTGCTGTGATGGTGCTGCTGACTGCTGCAAAGAGGCTGCTGCCGCTTGCTGTCAGTAGTTTTTATTTTTAATCTTTTAATTTTATAATTTAGGAAAAGATTATGGCAAAAGTAATTGATTCAAAGATTCCCGCAGGTCCAGTACCTGAGAAATGGAAGGAATATAAGGCTCACCAGCGCTTGGTTAACCCCAAGAACAAGCTGAAGCTCGATGTGATTGTGGTAGGTACCGGTCTGGCTGGTGCTTCTGCAGCTGCTTCTCTTGGTGAGATGGGCTTCAATGTGATTAACCTGTGCATTCAGGACTCTCCCCGTCGCGCTCACTCTATCGCCGCTCAGGGTGGTATCAACGCCGCCAAGTGTTATCAGAACGATGGTGACTCTATCTACCGTCTGTTCTACGATACTGTAAAGGGTGGTGACTATCGTGCTCGCGAGGCCAACGTTTATCGTCTGGCTGAGGTATCAAACAATATTATCGACCAGTGCGTGGCTCAGGGTGTTCCCTTTGCTCGTGAGTATGGTGGTATGCTGGCCAACCGTTCATTCGGTGGTGCTCAGGTAAGCCGTACGTTCTACGCTAAGGGTCAGACAGGTCAGCAGCTGCTGCTGGGTGCTTACTCTTCACTGAGCTGTCAGGTTCAGGCTGGCAAAGTGAAGCTCTACACCCGTTACGAGATGGAGGATGTGGTGATTGTTGATGGCCGCGCTCGTGGTATCATCGCCAAGAACCTCTGCACTGGTAAGCTGGAGCGTTTCAGCGCTAACGCTGTTGTTATCGCTACTGGTGGATATGGCAACACTTACTTCCTCTCTACCAACGCTATGGGATGTAACTGTACTGCCGCTGTCCAGTGCTATCGTAAGGGTGCTTACTTTGCTAACCCCTCTTACGTTCAGATTCACCCCACCTGTATCCCCGTTCACGGCGACAAGCAGTCCAAGCTGACGCTGATGTCTGAGTCACTGCGTAACGATGGTCGTATCTGGGTTCCCAAGAAGATAGAGGACGCTAAGGCTCTGCAGGCTGGAACGAAGCAGGGTTGGGAGATTCCTGAGGAGGATCGCGACTACTATCTGGAGCGCCGCTATCCTGCCTTCGGTAACCTCGTACCCCGTGACGTGGCCTCTCGTGCCGCTAAGGAGCGTTGCGACAAGGGCTTTGGTGTCAACAATACCGGTCTGGCTGTGTTCCTCGACTTCTCTGAGTCTATCAACCGTCTGGGCATCGACATCATCATGCAGCGTTATGGTAACCTCTTCGAGATGTATGAGGAGATCACCGACGTATTCCCTGGCGATGTTGCCAACGAGATTAATGGTGTGAAGTACTACAAGCCGATGATGATCTATCCCGCTATCCACTACACGATGGGTGGTATCTGGGTTGACTACGAGTTGCAGACCTCTATTCCTGGTCTGTTTGCTATCGGTGAGTGTAACTTCTCTGACCACGGTGCTAACCGTCTGGGTGCTTCTGCTCTGATGCAGGGTCTGGCCGATGGTTACTTCGTGCTGCCTTACACCATCCAGAACTATCTGGCCGATCAGGCTGTTTGGCCGAAGGTTTCTACCGATCTGCCTGAGTTCGCTGAGGCTGAAAAGAAGGTGGACGCTGAACTCGACCGTCTGCTGAACATCAAGGGTAAGCGTTCTGTTGACTCTATCCACAAGGAACTCGGCCACATTATGTGGGAGTATGTAGGTATGGGCCGCACCGCTGAGGGATTGAAGACTGGTCTGAAGAAGATGCACGAACTCGAGAAAGAGTTCGATGAGAACCTGTTCGTTCCTGGAACCAAGGAAGGCTTGAACATCGAGCTCGACAAGGCTATCCATCTGCGTGACTTCTTCACAATGGGTCAGCTCGTCGCCTTCGACGCTCTCTCTCGTAACGAGTCTTGCGGTGGTCACTTCCGCGAGGAGTATCAGACCGAGGAAGGCGAGGCTAAGCGCGACGACGAGAACTACTTCTACGTAGGCTGCTGGGAGTACAAAGGCAAGGGCAACGAGCCCGAGCTCATCAAGGAGCCGCTGGAGTATGAGGCTATTAAGGTACAGACACGTAACTATAAGAATTAAACACTATGGCAAAGAATATTTCATTCACAATAAAGTTCTGGCGCCAGAATGGCCCCAAGGACCAGGGACATTTCGATACACACGAGATGCACGATATTCCCGATGATACCTCGTTCCTCGAGATGCTTGACATCCTGAACGAGGAGCTCATCAACGAGGGCAAGGAGCCCTTCGTATTCGATCACGACTGCCGCGAGGGCATCTGCGGTATGTGCTCGCTCTACATCAACGGTACTCCTCACGGACTGACCGAGCGTGGAGCTACCACATGTCAGCTCTACATGCGCCGTTTCAACGATGGCGACGTTATCACCGTAGAGCCTTGGCGTTCAGCAGCCTTCCCTGTAATTAAGGACTGTATGGTTGACCGTGGTGCCTTCGATAAGATTATCCAGGCCGGTGGTTACACCACTATCCGCACAGGTCAGGCTCAGGATGCCAACGCTATCCTCATTCCTAAGGAGGATGCCGACGAGGCAATGGACTGCGCATCTTGCATCGGCTGTGGAGCTTGCGTAGCTGCTTGTAAGAATGGTTCTGCCATGCTGTTCGTATCATCTAAGGTTAGCCAGCTCGCCCTGCTTCCCCAGGGTCGCGTAGAGGCTGCCCGTCGTGTGAAGAACATGATCGCCAAGATGGACGAGCTCGGCTTCGGTAACTGCACCAACACCCGCGCCTGCGAGGCTGTATGTCCGAAGAACGAGACCATCGCCAACATCGCTCGCCTCAACCGCGAGATGATCAAGGCCAAGCTCGCTGATTAAGGATTACACCTTATTTATAATAAAGAGCGCCGCAGAGAAAAACTGCGGCGTTTTTTTGTTTTTTCCCAAGAAATGTGTATCTTTGCGACGTCATATAAACGATAATGATTATGAACATTGGAGACAAGGTGCTTAAGACTCTGGGCAAACAGGCTTTCACCTTATTATTATGTATGGCTTGGGTACTGACAGCCAGTGCCCAGCATACCGTTGAGAGCATCCGAAAGGAATATCAGAGCGTACATGAATGGATTACCCTGATGAGCGATAATTTCCCGTCAGACGGTATCCCGCCTGAGTACTTCGATTTACGTGTGGTGCAGAATCTGCCAGCCACAGGACCGCACCACGAAAATATCCGTATGTACTACGGCGAACTGGAGCCAGAGGAGGAGGGTGACCCCTATCCGCCTCACTACCTGCGTTTCACGACAATCAAGTACAACTACGCTGCCCGCGAATTCTATGAGGAGTATCTTTATGACGATAAGGGTCAGGTGATGTTCATCTATGCGCTCACGCCTGACGTAGAGGGTGGGGGCGATATATGGCCTTACGAACTACGTATGTGGTTCGACGGCCAGCGTCTCCTGCGTTTCAATGCCAAGAAGTTTGAAGGCCCTTTGGACTATTTAGACATTGCGACGCTAAAGAAAGGAACCTTCAAGGACAAATATACGGGCAAGACCATCCCTAAGAAGTTCGTCAGCGAGGCCGACCGCTGTAAGCAGGGTGCTCAGCGCTACCAGTTGTTGTTCAAAAGCATCGATAACAGATAGTACTAAACGATGACTTATTTAGGTGAACTGATTTCGATAGGCGTAGCGTTTTCGTGGACGGCGACGGCGCTGCTAAGCGAGTTCGGCTCGAAACGGCTGGGCAACCTGACGCTGAATGTGCTACGAATGACGTTGGCGCTGGTGTTCTCGCTGGTGTTGTTTCTAGTGGTGACGGGCAATCCGTTACCCACAGGTGTTTCGACAGAGGCTGCAGGATGGATGCTGCTATCTGGACTGGTGGGTTATGTCATTGGTGATTTCTGCCTCTTTCAATGCTATATTATTATAGGTTCGCGTTATGGGCAGCTCTTTATGACGTTGGCCCCGCTGTCGGCAGCCCTGATGGCTTGGATGACGCTGGGGCAACAGATGACGGCGATGAGTATCGTGGCGATGCTGGTAACGCTTGCCGGAATCAGTATTTCCGTACTTGGACGAGGTGAGCATCATAAGGTTTCGCTGAAACTACCTCTTAACGGCGTGCTCTATGCCATCGGTGCCGCTGTATGCCAAGGTGTGGGATTGGTATTGAGCAAGATTGGTATGGACCATTACGACGTGGCCGCTTTAGCGGAGATGGATGTACCTGAATGGTTAGTGCCTTTCAGCGCTAATTTCTACCGTTGCATTGCTGGTATCATAGGTTTCACCTTATTATTATATTATCGCAACGGAATGGCCCCTTTGCGCGAGGCTATGCACGACAGGAAAGGACTTACTGTTGCTACAGCCACCACCATCTTCGGTCCCTTCGTGGGTGTTGGCTTCTCGCTGATGGCTGTACAATATACGGCTGCAGGCATCGCCTCCACGCTGATGGCTATGACGCCCATCATCATCCTTCTGCCCTCGTATTGGCTCTTTCATGAGAAGATTACTTGGAAGGCTATTGTTGGCGCCTTCATCTCCGTCGTTGGCGTCAGCTTGTTCTTTTTAGGCTGAACCCTCGCAAATTGCTCTCGCTGATGCTCCTCGAGCATTGCACTTGTATCTTCAATGGCCTTTCCAACAAGAACCGATTGCCAATAGCAGAAAAGCTGATGCCAGCAAACGTCAGTCCCCTCTGCACTTTAAACAAATCAGGGTTCTCCCGTTTCATCAGTAGTCGTCGTGGGTTATCCTTTAGGTAGTTCATCCATCGCTCCAGCTGTCCATCCCTCAACAGTATTTGGTCGTTAAAACCCTTCGCAAACAGTGGTCTCCGCCCTTCCGTCACCATCGTTACCATATACATCCGTCGTGCCGTGTAGTCGTTATCTACACAGCGTCGTTGCATCGAGGCTTTCCTCTCGCCCGCAAATGCCTTCTGGCTTTCAAACGTTGCCCTATCCATAGCAATTGTACCGCAAAGATACAAATTATTTCGAAACTTTATTCGTTAATTCGGAAATTATTCGTATATTTGCGGTCGGAAATGTAGTAAACAAAAAGTTGAACCCTTTAAAACCAAATTGCCAATGACATTAATTATGAAGAGAGAATTATTATTATTTCTTTTTTTTACTATTGCTGCCAATTTGTTAGCCGAAAGTATTACCATAAAGCAGAAAGGTGGCAATGAAACGATTCTAGAGTTATCCACCAATCCTGTCATTACCTTTTCTGGCGAAAATATGGTTGTAACCAGCGAAGTTACTACTATCATTTTTCCTATAGATGATATTGATAGCTATGTGGTTGGCAATGCTGCTTCTGGAATACAGGAGAAGTCAGACGCTCCTTTGTTTTACGACGGACATATCGTTTTTAAAGGCGTTAAAAATAAAGCATGTGTTTTTGTCTACTCCCTTGATGGTAAAGAGATGGGAAAGTTTGTCCCAGACGGCTCAGACATCATTGACATCAATTTGACAAGTCTGCCTAAAGGAGTTTTCGTTATTAGTACGCCAAACAATAAAATTAAGGTTATTAACAAGTAAAGTGGAAGAATCATGAAAAGAATAGTATTATTATTGACATTGGTAAGCATTTACCATATAAACGTCTTCAGCCAGAAGAAGTATGAGATGGTAGTCGAAAAGACAAACGGTACAGAGATTGTCATCAAAACAGATGAAGTTGTAAGGGCGTATTTTCGAGAAACAGGAGGTAATGGTGATAATGATAACAGTGGTAAAAACAGCGATCTTTATGGCATTTGGTATAAAAATTTAGAAGTGCTACAAGGGGAGCAAATAGTGGCAGCCTTAAGGATTGATTCGGAGACAGCACTATATAATGAGAACACTTTTACTTTGTTGAAAAGTAATCCAGATGAGTTTTTTGGTCCTAAAAGCGGTGGTGGACCATATACGATAGAGGGGAATGTAATTTATGGCATACGTGATGGAAAAAAATATGAAAAAAGTCGAATGGAATACGAATTGAGTGAGGACAAGAAGACACTGACTTTAAGTGGCTACTTTAATGGAGTATTTACGAAATTAGAATGATTTGAGGAGGATGACTAATCATTTCTTGCTATAATGTGGGGGCCATTGTGGCCTTCACATTTTTTGTATGATGATGTAAGGAACGAAAAAAGGTATATCATTGGCGCAGTTTTAACTTTAGTTCGTAGCTTGAAGGTCTTTAGTCCATAAATTAAGAACAATTAACGCCTAATTTTACAATATTCCTGATGACCAGCGTTTATATAAACAGATGGATTTATCAAATAGGAATATGAAAACAATGAAAATCTGGAGAAACATCCTCGTGATGACTGCTGCCATACTCTCCCTCGTCTCTTGTAGCAGCGACCCACAATGGGCTGACGAGGAGGCGCATGAGAAGACGGAGCAGTTGCAGAAACAGTACGGACCGATGATGATTGGCACATGGCACTACGAGAACATCAGTGACACGGAACGCTTTTTTGAGCAGCTAACGTTTAACGCTGACGGAACGCTGTCGGGAATGCGCAAATGGCAGATCCGCAAAGTCGTCACCATTGAGGGTGAACAACGCTATACTGATTGGGAGAGCGTGGAGCCTTTGGAAGGGATTTTCTCTGGTACATGGAAACTGAGTTACTACAGCCCGGAAGGTATGGCTGGCGAGAAACGGAATTGTCTATTACTGAATGCCAAATATGAGGGTGCAAATAGCGAATACATGGCTTATTCCAACATTGCCACTTTCGACTATGCCGACGAAACAACGCTTCGTTTCGAAGGTTTTTATTTCAAAGACGAGGAAGGTCGGATTGTTTTCCTTCGAGGCACTCAGGAACCAAGTTTCTAGAATCAACGGGGCGGATTCATTAATCATTGATGTCGCTAGCAGTAATTACAGGTATTCTTTGTTTCTTTGCCATAAATTAAATGTTCACAATAAGAATGTGCCTGCAAAGTTACATTTTTTTTCGCAACTTTATTCGTTTATTCGGAAAATATTCGTATATTTGCACACGAAGTGTGCGAAACAATTAAAGCAGATGTCTATGGGAGACGATAAACGAGCACAAATCATCAGTCTGATTCGCGATACAATTCGAGCATCAGAGCCCACAGCGCAAATCATTCTCTATGGTTCGCGTGCTCGCGGCGATGCCCGTGAGGACAGCGATTGGGACGTATTGGCTATAGTTGACAAACCACGTCTTACGTTAAAAGATCGTAGCAATCTTCAGTATCCAATATGGGATAAGGGACTTGAATTAGGTGAAGAAATCAACGTTTTTCCTTATACTCGTAAGCAGTGGGAAGAAGGCCCCCTTACGCTTTTCAAGCATAATGTTATGACAGAGGGTATTACAATATGAGTCTGGATAATGAAAGTAGAAAGGCTATGATAGCCTATCGTCAGGAAAAGGCAGATGTTGCAATTGACGATGCCCTTTTCGTAACGGATGCGGGACGTTATAACATTGCGGCAAACAGGTTGTATTATGCTTTGTATTATGCTGCCTCTGCTTTGTTGCTAAGCAAGGGTATTGCAACTAAGAGCCATTCTGGGCTGATTACCCAAATGCATTTGAATTATGTAAAAACAGGTATCTTGACGGTAGAAGAGGGCTCGTAGTTTAAGGTATTGTTTGAACTTCGTCATGAAGGCGATTATGAAGACTTTATTGATATGGAACGGGCAGATATCGAGGAATACATCCCGCAAGTAAAAGCACTTGTAGATAAACTGAAGAATCTTGTAGAGAAGTGATATATAATGCTCACAGGGTCCTCCTGCAACATAATGATATGAAGTATTATAGATTTATTGTTAAAGGAAACGATAAAGTAGGTGGAGTATTGTATTCCCCCCACAATTGGCCTTATCCGATAGCAAGAGATGCGGAAGAGGTAAAGAACTGGCAGTCGCTCGTTGTTGAACTAAAACATGGAGTATATAGACCGTTCCATGCATGTACAGGTGGGGCCAACTTAGTCAGTCAAGAGCTAAAAGACTTATTTACTCAGTTTTGCAAAGACGACACAAATTTGGAATTCTTTCCTATCAAAGCAACGAGTAAAGAGTATGGTGATAAAATATACTACATCATGCACTTTAAAATTATTTACGACGTCATTGATAAACAAAAGACAGTATACGTCGAAGGAACAGATTCTATTATTAAATTGAGACTAGATAGCAAAAAAGTACAAGGCTTGAAAATATTCAATTCGCGTCCTGCAGTGAATGACATTATTGTTTCCGAAGATGTATACAAAGTTATCAAAATGAAGAAACTTGACTTGGGGTTAGATTTTATGCAAATATATTGTGGTAATTCTATATGAAAAAGCAAATAGAGAATTGGTTGCAAAAACTCAGCCAAGATAATATAGACGACAATGGAATTATAGCATTGTATTTCGGAATATATGAAACGGAAACGGGATTTTGCCTATATTTGATAGGATCTAAGGAATATGATGCAGATGATGACGATTGGGCATGTTCTGTCGATTTTGAGCCCCAAGGTAATTATTTATCAATAGATAGCACTATGGATTGGGAACAATTTCTCAACACGGTATCAGTCATAATTGAAGAGTGTGTCAATGAGCTTCTAGTCAGTAGGACAAAACTGTTTAGTAATAAAATAATAGCAGTCGGCTTCGACGATGGACAAATAATAAGAATCAAGTAAATCAGTTACCCCAGCCCCAGTGATAGATGAAATTCATGACTCATTGGGATAATCTGCTGATAGTTTTTAATATAATGTGGACGTCCTTAGCCTTCACATTTTTGTATGATTATGTAAGGGACGAAAAAAGATATATCATTGGCGTTGTTTTAATAAACATCGTCGCAGTTTTATCAAACATTGGCGCAGTTTTAACTTTAGTCCGTACCTTGAAGGTCTTTAGTACGGACTTACAGACCTTTTAGCACGGCACAAGAACAATTGGCTAAAGTAACGCAGTCCATTACCTTAGATAACACGCCACGTTAACTAAGGTAACAGCCGCCGTTACCTTAGGCAGTAAAAACGGGGCATCTGCTCGTCCCATCACCTTACGGGCTGAACGGCGCTCTGCTCCCTGCTGTGTGGCCGACAACAGGGAAGTGTCAAGCCGACAGCAAGGAGCAGAGTGGCGGTTAGCAGGGAGGGTGTCAGAATTAATACTATCGGAGTAAACGAAAATACTTTTGGAGTATTAGAAATTTCGTTCGGAGTATTGCATTTTAGTACCGGTAAACTCGGAGTTTAGCGGTTCCAAGCTTAAGGTATACCTGACGTTTTCTGATTTTGGACGACTATCACGTGACAACCCCTCACCCCTCACTTAAATCTCTGAGAATGCCTTTGCAGAGAGGGGCTAAGAGCCAGTGAGGGGTAGGCTTGACCCTTCACTCACCCCTCACTGACCCCTCACTCAAGTCACCTTGAAGTCAATAAGGAACGCAAAGGAAGCTAACGGACAGTCTGCTTCTTGTTCACAGGAAAGCGGCTTCTTGCTCGTCGTTAGTCCGTAAGGAGCGATTGCAACGCCACACTCTGACCGTGGTCAGAGAACTCTGAGTCCGCAAGGTGCGGACAGGCTGTCCGATAGGCACGGACTGATGGTTTGTATTAATGAGATTGCTGAACAAATCTATAGCCCAAAACCATAAGAGTAGATGAACCTATAGCAATTAGTGAGGGGTGAGTGTAGGGTGAGTGAGGGGCTAGAGGCACCCCTCACTCATCATGAGGCCTTTATATATCGGCATTCCTAACGATTTGAGTGAGGGGTGAGGGGGTAATCAGCAATTTTCTCATTGAGATATTTGTTTTGTCGGGAGGAAATGCGTACCTTTGCCCCAAAAAAGCAGCGATGAACTACTTGGAAGAGAAAATAATGCGGGATGGTGTTATCCTGCCGGGAAACGTTCTGAAAGTTGACAGTTTCCTAAACCATCAGGTTGACATAGATGCAATGCGCTTTATGGCGCAGGAGCTGCAGCGAAGGTTTGAGGGCGTCAAGATTACCAAGATTTTGACCATCGAGGCCAGCGGCATTGCCATTGCTACCATGCTGGCGCATTATCTCCATGTACCTTTCGTCTTTGCCAAGAAGTGTCTGACCATCAACAGCATTGATGACAAATACGTATCACATGCATTCTCTTTCACAGCAAACCGGCGGCACTCGGTTTATGTGTCTAAACCATATCTCTCTCCTGCCGACCATGTGCTTGTAGTGGACGACTTTTTGGCAGAGAGTGAAGCAACCCACGCCCTGATTGACATCGTACGCCAGGCAGGAGCAACACTGGCAGGCATCGGCATAGCCATCGAGAAGGGCTACCAAAAAGGGGGACGCCTATTGCGGGACGAGGGCTACCATGTAGAGTCAATAGCCATCATCAAAGAGATGGATGTCAAGACGCAAACCATCAGGTTCGTCGATCAAGAGTGAAGGTGGGAAATGTTAAGAATTCAAGTTATCAATATCCTTCATGCATTCCTCAAAGATAGCTTCTTGCTGGCTTCTTGACATATCAGACAGCGGCATGAAGGTGGTGAAGAAGCTGATGCCTACAGATGCTTTCCCATCTAAATATTCCTTTCCTGACAATTTGAAACAAAACCCATCTGGAACAAGGAATCCTTCTCCTGCAAACTCACCATATTTCTCAATATGCTTGTTGATACGCTCATCGACAGCCATAGGCTTCATCTCTGAATTACGCGCCAGGAACCTCACGGCAACCTCATTGGCCGTCATTTCCGGTTGTTTCAGGAAACGTTCCTTGTAACGCTGCAGGAAATGGCTGGTGAACACATGTATCGCAGGCGAACGCCAGTCGGTCCACTTGATGATAAACCGCTTGCTGCCGTCGAACAAGACGCAGAGATAGCCCGACAGGATAGGTCCGAATGGGTGTTCGCGATAGAAATAGATGATGTATTGGTTGTTGGATGAGGGAACCTTGTAGTCATACATCACATAGTTCTGAAAACTCATCCGCCTGTTCATCTCCTTGACAGCCTTGGAAAGCAGGACATCACGTTTCCAGTCCAGTTTCGGCATCTCTCCCATGAGCGTGTCATAGACCTCATGGAGATTCATGTTTGCTACAATCATGGGTGCAAAGGTACGAATAAGCGAGCGAAATACCAAAAATATTTTGAGTATTCCCGAGCGGGAGTGCCTTCGAGCATAGCTCAAAGGTACGGAGTTTTTGATAAATATCAGTCGTTATCCGAAAAAAACGGCGCAAATACTATGGAATTATGATGAATTTGCTTACCTTTGCAAAAACTAAATGAAGAAAGAACAATGATAAGACCAGCAAACAAAAATGACATTAAGCGTATCATAGAACTCTTGCATCAGGTGAATATGGTGCATCACGTGTTACGCCCAGACTTGTTTAAACCCTATACAACAAAGTATGATGAGCAGGAATTGGAAAGACTGCTCAACGACGAGAGTAAGCCCATCTTTGTCTACGATGACGGAGAGGTGCGAGGCTATGCCTTCTGTCAGGTTTCTGAAGTGAAGGGTCACAAATTGTTAGAGGATGTCAAGGCGCTATATATTGACGATATCTGCGTGGACGAGAAGGCTCGTGGCAAACATGTAGGGAAATCTCTTTATGAATATGTGCGCGACTATGCCCGTTCTATAGGTTGCCATCACATCACTCTTAACGTCTGGGAGGGCAATGAGGCTGCATTAAGTTTCTATAGAAACATGGGAATGCAGGTTCAGAAAACAACGATGGAAACCATATTGTAAACTGTAAATTCGGCGAGCCAAAGATTTCGACCAGCGTATTTGTCGGATATAACCTCATTTTCTCATAGAGATATTTGTTTTGTCGGAGGAAAAGTTGTATCTTTGCAGCATTATCTAACAGATCATGACTATGAACATTGGAGACAAGGCGCCCGAGATTCTGGGCAAAGACGAACAGGGACGGGACATCCGTCTGAGTGATTACAAGGGAAGAAAGTTGATACTGTATTTCTATCCGAAGGACAATACCAGCGGTTGTACGGCTGAGGCTTGCAGTTTGAGAGACCATTATGGCGAACTGCAAGGTGCGGGCTACGAAGTGGTAGGCGTCAGCAAAGACTCGGCCGCTTCTCACGTGAAGTTCAAGGAGAAGCACGAACTGCCTTTTCCCTTGATTGCCGACGTCGACAAGACGCTGTTGCAGGCGATGGGTGCCTGGGGCGAGAAGGTGATGTACGGCAAGAAGACCGAGGGCACCATCCGCACCACCTTTATTATAAATGAGGATGGCATCATCGAGCAGATCTTTGCCGGCAAGCAGGTGAAGACCAAAGAGCATGCCGAGCAGATTCTGAATAAATAGTGCCGTAGATGAATGGGGTCGATCAAAGTTTACAATAGATAATGGATAAGATTCAGTTATGGGTTCGGCAGGTGGTGGAGGCCTGCGGTTTGGAAGGAGACGGCGTGGCGTATGTCAGTCATGCGGTGCTAGTCATACTGGCTATATTGCTGGCTGTGGTGGCGGGGCTACTGTGTCAGAAGATACTGGTGCCTATTGTGCTACGACTGACGAAGAAGACGGAGGCGAAGTGGGACGACGTCATCTTCAATCGCAAGGTGCTGATGACGGCGTGCAGCATCGTGCCAGCAATTGTCATTTGGATGCTGTTGCCTTGGACATTCTACGATTTCCCCACGGTTCGTGAAGTACTGACCCGTCTCACGGCCATTTATATCACTGTAATGGCCGTGCGCACGCTGATTGTATTTGCCGACTCTTTCAAATTGCTTGAAGACGGGCCTCGGACGGCGCACCAGCAATATCTTTATTCCATCTGTGGCGTCTTGAAGATCATCGTAGTCTTCATTGCTGTCATCGTAATCATCGCCATCATCATCAACAAAGATCCCACGACGTTGTTTGCCGGACTTGGTGCGGCTTCAGCTATCCTGATGCTGGCCTTTCAGGATACTATCAAGGGTATGGTGGCGGGTATTCGTCTGACCAACAATGATATGATTCACATCGGCGATTGGGTGACCGTGCCTTCTGCTGGTGCCAACGGAAGGGTGGAGGAGATCAGCCTGACGACGGTGAAGATACGCAACTTTGATAATACCATCATCACCGTCACGCCACAGACGCTGGTTGACGGCTCGTTCCAGAACTGGTTGGGAATGGAACAGCGCGAGGGGCGCAAACAGGTTAGGAAGGTGTATTTCGATTTCCGTTCGCTCACAGTTGGTGACGACGGAGTGGCCAATATCACCAAGTTCCGCCATCATATCGAGCAATGGCTTCGCGACAATCCGAAGGTGATTGGTGAAAAGAACCCACTTGTACGTCAGGCAGAGGCGGCACAGGCAGGGTGCTGTGTGGAGTTTATCTTCTGGTTGCGCTCGCAGGCGGCTATCGACTATGAGCACGATACCAGCGATATTATGGAGTATATTTATGCTGCTAGCGCCGACTATGGTCTGCGCATCTATCAGCAGTTCCCAGAACAATGATTCGACAGTTTTATAATAGGATAATTGAAAGAAAGAAAAAAAAAGAAGAAAAGCGTGTAGTTTTTCGTAAACGTGCTGCGTCTAATGGGTAAAAGATACGATTAAGCGAGCGGTTTCGCAAATGTATTTGCAGAAATCCGAGCGTGAGTATTTTCGACGAAAGTCAATGATTCAAAAAACAGAACGACAATGACGACATTAGAAAGACAGTTTGCGCAAACCGTAGCGGAACAGAAGAGCACCATCTACACCGTGTGCTACATGTTCTCGCAGGATGCCGACGAAGTGAACGACTTGTTCCAGGAGGTACTAGTCAATCTTTGGAAAGGTTTCGAGAGCTTCGAGCATCGCAGTGACATCAAGACGTGGATTTATCGCGTTGCCCTGAACACCTGTATATCAATCGACAGGAAAAAGAAGCGACGCCAATCCGAAGTCCGGCTGACAATGGACATCAACCTCTTTGAAGACCGCGACGAGGACACGCGCCAAGTGGACATGCTCCACAAGCGCATCTCCAAGCTCCAACCCTTCGACCGTGCGATTGTCCTGCTCTGGCTCGAGAACCTATCGTACGAGGAAATCGGACAGATTGTCGGCATCACTGCCAAAAACGTCAGCGTACGTCTGTTTAGAATCAGAGAACAGTTAAAACAAATGTCTAACGATTAAAAAAACGACCCATTATGAACAACAATGATTTCGAATTAGAGAATATGCGCCAGCAGATGAACACGCTGAAGAAAAAGCTGGACCAGCAGGAGATAGTGAACGACCACCTGATTCGCCACTCAATGAAGAACACCGCAGGCAACATCAGTCGCAGATACTACTTCATCATGGCCGTATGCCTGCTGATGATTCCCTACAGCTACTGGGCATTCGTAATGCTAAACGGTTTCTCCATTCCTTTCTGGATTTTCACCTGCATCGTCATGTTGGTTAGCTTTGGAGGCACCTTCTATAACAGCAGAAAACTAAGCGATTCGAACATGATGACCAACAACCTCGTGGACGTTCGTCGCCGTATGGCCAGCGCCAAGAAGTTCGATGCCAACTGGCTCCTCATAGGCATCCCTATGGCTATCGTCTTTCTTGGCTGGTTTATGTACGAGTCTTATCAGCTTCATCCAGATGCTTTCTTCAACGGCCTCTTTTGGGCAGGATGTATCGGTGGCGTTATTGGAGCCATCTGGGGATTCTCACTCCACTTCAAGACCCAGCGCCAGTATCAGGACATCATCGACCAGATAGAAGACCTGACAGCAGAGTAAGGGCTACCATGTTGCTTTCAGATAATGGAGCATCGTCGTGCTTTCGCCACATGAGCCCGTATGCTGGATATGGATGCCGCCAAAGTGATTGGCATCAACGCGAGCCTGTAGATCTACCTGATGTGGAAGGGTGGAGTCTGCAGGCTTGGGCGTCTTTGTCTCGACATGAGCGGTGAGCAGGCCGTTGGCGTAGTTGAGGCTGATGGTGCAGCCTGTGCGATAGCAGGTAGAGGAGATGGGTTCTGTCAGGGGTGTAACAACTCCGTTTTTATATGCTACCAAATAGAAATCAACAGCTTTGGCATGTTTCACAGTGCGGATGATGCGGAGGCCGTAGCCAGTAAGCGTCTGCGTGTCGAACTTCAGACATACATCCATATACTGCCCAGTGGCCGAGCCGAAGCCCTGTCCGGCAGTCTTGGTGGGATCGACTTGTAGCGTCAGCGACATGTCGTCATAGTCGCGCTCAATGGGGGTGTACATCAGTCGGGCACCTCGCTGAGCCTGCAGAAGTCCCTTTCCAACGGCTCCATTGAAGCCCTCGCCATACTCCCACATACGCTTCTGAGGGTCAAACTTCCAGTCGTATTCCGATGTGTCGAGCGGCTTGTATCCGTCCACTTGCCAGGTGTCTGGCAGCAGGGAGTGGCACCAGCCCGTCCAGAAGTCGCTGAAGTCGGTTTCGTATGTCCTGATGTCTTCGACGTCTTTGGCACGGATAGGCTGGCTGACAGTCTCTACCATACTGCCCAGCCCGCTGCGATGATGGGCGGGACGTATGGTGGCCATCAGTCTTCGGCCTATATCACCAGGCCGTAGGCGATAGTGAGTCATTGGTCCGTCGTTGCTACAGGCCAGAATCGTTTCTTTATGGCAGTCATCAGTATCCAGTCGGCTCCAAATGATGTGCGACTCATCGTGTCGGCCCTGCAGGTCGAGTTCGTAGTCGAGGTAGGCTACACCTTTCTTTATTATAATACGAGGCTCTTTCTTGAATGAGGGTGGAGGCAGCTGGGAAGGGTTGATGGTCACCATACATACTGCTACGGCAGGATTGTTGCCAGCAGCGTAGGCCGTAACGGGGATGCAGACAGGTTCTTCAATATCGTCGCACGCTATGCTGACGATGGTTGAGTCGCCAGTCATGTTGCTCAACGCGACAATCTGGTCGTAAGGTGGTTGGATTCGCCAAGCTACCTCACGACCGTCGGCTTTGACAGAAAGCGTGATAGGCTCGCCACCTACCAGCATCTCTGCTTCACGACGGCTGATGGAGAGATAGGGTGGCCGAGTCATATCCATCGCTATGGAGTCCATCATGATGGTGTTTTCTTGTTGGCGGTTGCCAATGAGATAGGGTTTGCCATTGAGTGTGAAGTTCTTCTGATAGCAGCGGAGCCAGCGTTGCGGATAGGCCGTCCAGCCAATGTACATGCTGTCAGAGGGGGCATGATAGCGGCAGTTGACCACCGTCACAGGGCCACCCTGCTTGCAGAAGTATATCTCGCGATTGTCGCTTTTCACGTTGAAGTCGCAATCTACGAACATCGCCCCACGTCCGAAAGTGCTCCAGAAAGGCTTCTGTCCGTAGAGGTCGAAGTCGCAGTGGCGATAGAGAGCGGTGCCGTTCAGGGCATCGTCAGTACACTCGAAGTGGCAACTGTCGTAGATACTCTCTCTGGCTCCGTTCAGCGGGTTTAGGTTCAGTCGGCTGATAAAACGCACCTTTTTGGCATAAAGACTACGGCCGTGAACATAGCCCACATGTGCCTGAGTGATGGCGTCGCTGCGTTTCTTCCGACTGAGTTCTGGGCGACGAGGATAGTCCAAGTCTACATTACAGAAGTTGCCCAGCGTCATATTCTCTACCGTCAGCTCGTCAACGTGCATGTCGAGCATCGTGAAGTTGCCGACAGCTCCCTGCATCTGTCCGCGCTGAGCGGCGAGCACCACATCCTCTGGTCGCTCGGCCAGTCCGATGAAGTCAAGTTTCTTGGCACGAATAACAATGCCAAATGGCTCTCGCCCGTTTTCGCCTTTGACCACTTCCGGCTCATCGGGATTGTCAACCCAGTACACCCACGGACGGATGTAGAGGGTAGTTGTGTCGCTGAAGTGGGCGACGGCTTCGCGAAAGTCATTGAAAACGAAGGGCTGGGCTTGAGCTTCGTCATGAGTGAGCGAGCCGTCGAGCAACAAATGGTGTTCGTCGAGCGTAGGAATGGTTTGTGCCTTTGTGCTTACAGCGGCTATCATGAGTATAATAGTTAATGTCAGTTTGTTCATGTTGTGAGTTTATTACTTTATTACTTTCTTACCATTAATGATGCGGATAGAATGGCCGTTATTTACACCATTTGTCTGACGTCCCTGCAAGTCATAGACGTTTTGGTTGGCAGGACATTCTGCATTTACATTCGTAATTCTAGAAGTTTCTTTGAAGAACTGCCAGTTGTCGAACTGAAGCTTCGCAGCAGGTGTATTCATGGTGAAGAATAGGTCTTGGACACCAGTAATGGATTTGTCCAAATCACAGCTCAACTCCACCCACTCACCATTGGTGGGTCCTATGGTCAAAGTACCTTTGGCGGTTCCTGACTTGCTGCCAGTGCGTATCACTATCTTTGCGTTACCTTCTGACTTGACGCGTGCCTTGAATGTCGTGGCACCATCCTCACCGAAATCTACGTTGCGTACTTTGATATAGCTGCTTTTGCTGCTGTGCGTGACGTAACAGCCATTGTAGTCGCCTTCGCACAACACGTCTTTACACTGGTTGATTGTCTCGGCCTCTTGCAGGACAAAGGGATTCAGCGTCTGCAGGGGTTCCACACCTTTCGTGGTGAAATTAATAAATGGAATGGTGCCATCTTCGTTGGGGGTGAACTCCTCTATGCAGGTAGAACGTTTATAGCCCCCACCATTAGGCAGTTTACCATTGTGATAGAACATGTAGTGATGCCCCTTGTATTCCACGCTACCGCCATGAATGGTAAAGCTGTTCCCAGCCTCTCCCAGTATCTTGCCTTGATAGGTCCACGGACCTGTAGCCTTGTCAGCGGTAGAGTAAGCCCAATGCTCTGGTACTCCACCAGCCGCATACTCTAGATAATACTTCCCGTTGCGCTTGTAAAGCCATGATGCTTCCTCAAAGTTCGGGTCACCGTTGGCGTTCTTATGTGGTCCGAAGGCCGTCTCGTTCTTGACATTCACAGAAACCTCACTGTCTGTGAATGATGTCATGTTCTTATTTAGCTTTACATACCATAGGTTATTGTTGCCATAATAAAGGTATGCTTGATCGTTGTCGTCAATGAATACCGTAGGGTCAATCTTGAACCATCCTTTAACCAAAGGTTTATTGATGGGGTCTTTATAAGGACCGGCAGGGTTGTCGGCCACAGCCACACCAATGCCAGGGTAAGCCTCGCCCTTGATGGTAGCCGTCACGTACCAATACCACTTGCCGTTACGCTCGATACACTGGCTAGCCCAGCAGTCGTTGTCCTGTTTGGCCCACGAAGAGAAGGTGGCTGATGTCAGAGGCGTTCCGCGATAGGTCCAGTTCACCATATCGACAGTGCTATAGAGCAACCAGTCCTTCATGGTGAAATAGTTGTTCAGGGTCTCGTCCTCGTCGTGGTCAACGAAGAGATAGAGCGTATCCCCATGCACGTAAGGAGCTGGGTCTGGTGTATAACGGTCACATATAATCGGATTCTGAGCTACAAGAGACGTTGAGTAAAAGCTGGCCAAAACGACCCCAATGAATAGCGATAGTTTTTTCATTTTCTTTTTTTTGTCTGCAAAGATACGAAATATTCGAATAATTTATTACCTTTGCAGCCAAAAATAAAGAGAAATGGGTAGTTTTTCGAAAATCACGGAACAATCTTCACGTTACAACCATCTGGAACGGATGTCGGTAGGCGAGCTATTGCAACACATCAACGAAGAGGATCAGCGGATAGCAGAAGCCGTCCGTCAGGCTCTTCCGCAGATAGAGGCGCTGGTCACAGCTATTGAGCCGAGGATGAAACGCGGTGGACGATTGTTTTATGTGGGTGCAGGAACCAGTGGACGCTTAGGCGTGCTTGATGCCAGTGAACTGCCGCCAACGTTTGGTGTCTCGCCCGATTGGGTGGTGGGCATCATTGCCGGTGGTGACGAGGCATTGCGCAGTGCCATTGAAAATGCTGAGGACGATAAAGAACAAGGCTGGAAAGACCTACAGAAGTTTCTGCCCACTGCCGACGATACGGTATTGGGAATCGCCGCCTCAGGCACTACACCTTACGTGATAGGTGCTTTGAAAAATGCCCGTAAGCAGGGACTGTTGACCGGCTGCATTACCAGCAACCCCAATAGCCCATTGGCCGCTGTATCCGACTATCCCATTGAAACCATCGTGGGGCCCGAGTTTGTGACGGGTTCCAGTCGTATGAAAAGCGGAACGGCACAGAAGATGGTGCTCAATATGATTAGTACTTCGCTGATGATTCGCATGGGCCGTGTCAAAGGCAACCGTATGGTCAAGATGAAGCTGACCAACGCCAAACTCAGAGATCGTGGTACACGCATGATTCAGGAGTCGCTGGGATTGTCTTACGACGAGGCCGAACGGCGTTTGCTTGACGCAGGTAGTGTGGATAAGGTGCTTAAATAGTCCGTTTTTCACACCTTATAATATAAAAAAACGTAAAATCTGCCGTTGTCCGAAAGATTATGTTTACCTTTGCACGTTGTATTAAATAAATACGAGCACGATGAGCATAACAAATATAGCAAGATATATCTTCACCTCGCGAATGCGAGAACTTGAGAAACATCAGACCCAGGGCGAGCAATTGCAACGGGCTGTGCTCAGCCATTTGATAGCAAGTGGCAAAGACACTGAGTACGGTCGTGAGCATGGGTTTGCTTCTATCAATGACTACGATAGCTTTGTCCGTCTATGTCCTGTGAACAGCTATGAGGAGTTGAAGGGCCAGATAGACCGTATGCGTCATGGGGAAAAGGATGTCTTGTGGCCTGGGCGCGTCAAGTGGTATGCTAAGTCGAGCGGTACAACGAACGATAAGTCGAAGTTTATTCCTGTCAGCAAGGAAGGTCTGCAGAAGATTCACTATGCTGGCGGACGCGACGTAGTGGCATTGTATCTGAGGAACAATCCCCAGTCGCGCATGTTTGACGGACGGGGCCTCATTCTTGGTGGCAGTCACGCTCCCAACTACAATCTGAAGGATTCGTTGGTGGGCGATCTCAGCGCCATTCTGATTGAGAACATCAATCCGTTGGCCAATCTGGTGCGTGTGCCTAAGAAGGAGACCGCTCTGCTCAGTGATTTCGAACTCAAACGTGAGCGCATAGCCCGTGAGGCGATAAACAAGAACGTGACGAACATCAGTGGTGTACCTTCGTGGATGCTCTCTGTACTGAATTGCATGATGGAAATGACGGGCAAGAAGCATCTCGAAGAGGTGTGGCCCAATCTGGAGGTATTCTTTCATGGCGGCGTGGCTTTTACGCCCTATCGTAAGCAGTACGAACAGCTCATCACGTCGCCCAAGATGCACTATATGGAGACGTACAACGCCAGCGAGGGATTCTTTGGCATTCAGGATGACCCTGCGGACAAGGCCATGTTGCTTATGTTGGACTATGGGGTGTTTTACGAATTCGAGGAACTCAGCGGGGAAAGCGCTGAGCGCGGTAAAATCGTGCCGCTGTGGGGTGTTGAGAAGGACAAGAATTACGCCATGCTCATCTCGACGTCGTGCGGACTGTGGCGTTACATGATAGGCGACACCGTACGCTTTACATCGACGAATCCCTATAAGTTCGTCATCTCTGGGCGCACCAAGAGCTTTATCAATGCCTTTGGCGAGGAACTTATCGTCGACAATGCCGAACAAGGCCTTGCCTATGCCTGCGAACAGACGGGTGCCGAGGTGCTGGAATATACGGCTGCGCCAGTGTTTATGGATGCCAATGCCAAGTGTCGCCACCAGTGGTTGATTGAATTTTCCAAGTCACCGAACGACTTGGCACAGTTCGCTGACTTGCTGGACAAGCGCCTGCAAGAGTTGAATAGCGACTACGAGGCCAAACGCTATAAGGACATCACCCTGCAGCATTTGGAAATCGTTGAGGCTCGACAGGGACTCTTCAATGACTGGCTGAAGATGAAAGGCAAGCTGGGAGGTCAGCACAAAGTGCCTCGATTGAGTAACAGCCGTGAACATATAGATCAACTATTGACGCTGAACAAACAATGAAGAAACTACTATATTTTTTCACTCTTAGCAGTTTGCTCTTGGCTGTTGGCTGTGCCCGAATGGGTTCGCCTGACGGTGGATGGTACGACGATGACCCTCCTCGCGTCGTTAGCGCGACACCAGCCGACCAGTCAACCAATGTGACGACACAGAAAATCACCATCCTGTTTGACGAATTTATCAAACTGGAAGATCCGACACAGAATGTTATCGTCTCTCCGCCACAGTTGGAGATGCCGGAAATACAGGCTAAGGGCAAGAAGATTGTAGTGGAACTGAAGGATTCGCTGAAGCCCAATACCACTTATACAATTGATTTCAGTGATGCCATCAGCGACAACAATGAAGGTAACCCTATGGGTAACTTCACCTATACTTTCTCGACAGGCGAACAGATAGACACCTTTGAGGTAGCAGGATACGTGATTGATGCCTCGAATCTCGAGCCTGTGAAAGGTATCAGCGTTGGACTTTACAACAATCTGGCCGACTCTGTATTCCGTACAGAGCCCTTGATGCGCGTCTCGCGTACTGATGCTTCTGGTCATTTTGTTATCAAAGGTGTTGCCCCAGGCGAATACCGCGTCTATGCCTTACAGGATGCCGATGGTGACTTCAAATTCACGCAGAAGAGCGAGATGATAGCCTTCTCACACCAGACGTACAAGCCCTCTGCAGGGCCGGATATCCGTCAGGATACCATCTGGCGTGACACCTTGCACATCGACAATATCCTGCGGGTACCCTATACCCATTTCTATCCTGATGATGTCGTTATGCTGGCCTTTCAGGAACTGCAAACGGACCGCTATCTGCTGAAACAGCCCGACCGTACAGATGCCGATCGCATCAAACTCTTCTTCAGTTACGGCAACGAGCAACTGCCCATCATCAAAGGTCTGAATTTCGACGCAGATTCAGCCTTCGTCGTCGAACACAATGCGAAGAAAGACTCGATTACCTATTGGCTCCGTGATACAACGCTTATCAATACGGACACACTGACCCTCTCGATGGAGTATCTGATAACCGACAGCACAGGTGTGTTGATCAGTCAGTCGGACACCATTGACGTCGTTGCCAAGACGTCCTATGCTAAACGACAGAAAGAACGTCAGAAGGAGTATGAGAGTTGGCAGAAGGAACAAGAGAAGAGAAAGAAGCGCGAAGAGCCTTACGACAGCATCTACCCCGTCAAACCGCTGGAGGTGAAAATAAATGTACCCCAGTCTCTCAATCCTATCAGTAAGGTCTTTATTAACATTCCGACCCCACTGGCAAAAGCCGACACCTCGGCCGTACACCTCTATTCACAGATAGACTCTCTTTGGTATCGTGCTCCTTTTGAAGTCATACGCCTTGACTCCGTGATGGGACGTTTCGAACTATTGGCAGAATGGCAGCCAGGAACGGAATATAGTTTGGAGGTTGACTCAGCAGCCTTTGTAGATATTTATGGGTTTGTTTCAGACCCCATCAAGCAAGGTATCAAAGCTAGACCTCTCGAGGAACTCAGTTCGCTGGTGTTCCGTTTGAGTGGTGTGCGCGACACGGGAATTGTTGTCCAACTGTTGGATAAGGATGACAAGTGTTTGCGTCAGCTTAGGGCAGCCAACGACGGCGAGGCAGCATTCTTCTATCTCGAGCCTGGCAATTACTATGCTCGTGCCTTTGTCGACCGTAACGGCAACGACTTATGGGATACGGGTAACTACGACGACGACCAGCAACCCGAAGATGTCTACTATTATTCCAGCGAAATAGAGTGTAAGGCAAATTGGGACGTTACGAAACAATGGAATCTGACAGGCAAGCCTCGTAACCAGCAGAAGCCGGGAGCTCTCGTCAAGCAGAAGGACACCAAGGAAAAGAAACAGAAGAAGAACCGTAATGCAGAACGCGCCCGTCAGTTGGGCATAGAATATGTGCAGAAACAATTGGTAAAATAGATCATAAATGGAAAAGATGAATAATATGATGAAAAAGATATCGGCAATGGTGTTGGTGAAGGGAGCTTTGCTTTTCAGCCTCTTTACCTTCTTGCCGTTAAGTGCCAGCGCACAATGTGGCATTGAGAATACAGCCTTTAAGACGGGCGAATTTCTCAGTTACGACCTCTACTTCAACTGGAAGTTTGTGTGGGTCAAAGTGGGAACGGCCTCCATGTCTACTGTGCAAACAAAATACAAGGGACAGAACGCTTTCCGTAGCAGTTTAGTAACACGTGGAAACAGCCAGTTAGACAATGTATTCATGATGCGCGACACCTTGTTGTGCTATACCGATATGGATATTTCGCCACTCTATTTCCGCAAAGGCGCACGCGAAGGTGACCGCTACTATGTAGACGAGTTGTGGTACAGCTATCCCAATACCAATTGCCACCTGAAGATGCATCGTATCGACTCTGATGGAGAGATACACTGGAAAGAGGCTGAGTATAAGGACTGCATCTATGACATGATGAGTATTTTTATGCGTGCTCGCAACTTTGACGCTTCGAAACTGAAGGTTGGCGAGAATATTCCCATGCCCATCAGTGATGCTAAGAGTCTGTCGAACTCGTGGCTGAAATATACGGGCAAGACGACACTGAAGATGAAGAACAACAACGACAAGTATCGTTGTCTCGTTTTCTCGTTCATCGAGCGTGAGGACGGAAAGAACCACGAACTCATCCGTTTCTACATCACCGACGACAAAAACCACATGCCCGTACGTCTTGATATGTTCCTGTCGTTTGGTTCTGCAAAGGCCTATCTCTCAGGATTTAAAGGACTGCGTAACCCCTTGGAATCGAAAGAAAAATGACGGAAAGAACATTAGCCATGCGCCAGAAGATGGAGGCATTCACCGACGCAGGCCTCTACGAACAGGATGAGCACATCGACTTCCTGCCCGAGGGTCACATCTACCTCTATCGTGGCAAAGTCCAACTGTTGCCAGTCAGTAGCCTTGTGGGTTATTTCTTCGAGCCTTTTGACGGACAGCGCATAGCCTTGCGCCAACAGGAACGTTACGGCATTCCGGCAGAAGAGACGCTCCGCAAGTGGAACCGTACGGGCTGTATGGCAAGCGAGGTGGGTACCTTCATGCACGAACAGACGGAGAACTACTTCAAGAACGGACGGTTTGAGACCACTTATCAGTTTTGCTACGAAGGCGAGACGGAGGAGGTCAACATTGAGCCCGAACGCCAGCACTTCCTGCGCTTCGTCAACGATTATCACATCCGTCCCTATCGTCAGGAGTGGCCCGTTTACGATGTTCCCCTGAACATTGCCGGCACTATCGACCTAATTTGCAAGGACGTGGACGGCGACTTCATCATCTACGACTGGAAGCGTAGCCGTAAGGTGGTGGATGGCACAGGTCGTCCCATTGTCGAAGGTTTTGGTGGCAAGATGTCTCTCAACGGCATCAGCGTGCCCGATACGTCGTACTATCACTATTGCCTCCAGCAGAACCTTTACCGATATATGCTTCAAGAGCATTACGGCATTCGTGTCAAGGCCCTGAACCTGGTGGTGCTTTGTGCTGATTACGACAACTACAGGTTGGTGCCCGTTCCCATCATGAACGACGTGATTGACCAGATTGTCAACATTTGCAAGGTGCGCGACTTAGGCCACAGTCTGTTAGATAATAGATAAAAGTTAAGAGATAATAGTTATGCAGACCGTCGTATTAGAGAATCTGACCATAGGTTACGCCACCAAAGGACAAGAAAAAGTGGTGGTCAAGGGGTTGAATGCCGACATCAACAGTGGTCAGCTGACGTGTCTGTTAGGACAAAACGGTATAGGCAAATCGACGCTCCTGCGCACGCTCTCTGCCTTTCAGCCTAAGCTGGATGGAAACATCAGAATGGAGGGTAGGGAAATCGCGGAGTTTACCGACAAGGAACTTAGTCGCATCATCGGTGTGGTGTTGACGGAGAAGCCAGATGTCAGGAATATGTCCGTAGAAGAACTGATAGGCTTGGGACGCTCGCCGTATACGGGCTTCTGGGGCGGGCTGACGGACGAAGACCACGCAATAGTTCGCGAGTCTATCCAATTGGTGGGTATTGAGTCGCTGAGCCAACGCATGGTGCACACGCTGAGCGACGGAGAGCGCCAGAAGGTGATGATAGCCAAGGCGCTGGCACAACAGACGCCCATCATTTATTTGGACGAACCAACGGCCTTCCTCGATTATCCTAGCAAGGTAGAAACGATGCAATTGTTGCGTCGCCTGGCTATTCAGCAACAGAAGACCATTTTCCTCTCTACCCACGACGTGGAACTGTCCCTGCAAGTAGCCGACTGCATCTGGCTGATGGAACCCGATATGCTCAGCGTGGGAACACCTCGAGAACTGGCTGTGCAGGGTGCCCTGAGCCGATTCATCGAGCGTGCCGATATCACATTCGACAAGGAAACACTTCAAATAAGAGTACTATGCTAGACGGTCACGGAGACGACATTTACCGCTACGACGATCTGGTGGAGATGAACTTCAGCAGCAACATCTATCAGCATGCCGATTTGACAGCACTGAAGGAGTTTCTGAAGGGACATTTCGACCTGATAGCCAACTATCCGGAGCCCCAGCCGCGCAGTCTCGAACGTCTGATAGCCTTGAAGGAAGGCATATCGCCAGAGGCCGTCCTCGTGACCAATGGTGCTACGGAGGCTATTTACATGATTGCCGCCCACTTCAAGAATAGCGCTTCTGTCATTCCCCAGCCGACGTTCAACGAGTATGCTGACGCCTGCAGGCAGTTCAACCACATCATCTCCTACGAGAATAACGACGAAATGACCGAGTTGCCGCGCGACCGCGTCTACTGGATATGCAATCCCAATAATCCGTCGGGCAACGTGCTGATGAAGGGATTTATGGACTACGTCGTGCGTCGTTCGCCACGCTATGCCTTCGTCGTCGACCAGTCGTACGAAGGCTATACGAAGGAACCGCTATTGCAGGCTCGTGAGATGATAGACGTGCCAAACCTGCTGATGCTCCATTCGCTCAGCAAGACCTATGCGGTGCCAGGTTTGCGTCTGGGCTACATCACAGGCCATCCTAACACCATCCAGCTGTTGCGCCAACACCGCCACCCCTGGGCCATGAACGCCCTGAGCATCGAGGCAGGGAAATTCTTGTTGAAGAAAGGCAAGCCCGCTATCAGCAATCTGGAGGAATATCTGGAGGAGACTCAGCGTTTCCGTTCTAACCTGCGTGAGGTCAAAGGCGTTCGCATCTTCGAGACCAAGACGAACTATATGCTTTGCGAACTGGAAAACGCAACGTCCACCGATCTGAAATACCACCTCATTCACGAGCACGGAATGCTCATCCGCGACTGTAGCAACTTCTACGGTCTCGACAACCACTTCTTCCGCGTCTCAGCCCAGCTCCCCGAAGAAAACGACGCCCTCGTCACCGCCATCCGCGACTATTTGGAAGCGTGATTCCATAGCTTTGCGTTATTTTTGCTACAAAAAATAGCAAAAAATTTGGAAAAATCGAAAATCTTTCATATCTTTGCAAAGTAAACTCCTAAAACAATTACAAACAAAAACTATAAGCGTATGAAAAAGTCCTATTTGTTACTCCTCATGCTCTTCGTCAGCATTGTGGCGATGGGTGGACCAGTGACTCCTGATGAGGCACGGCAAAAGATTACGAAGTTTATGAATCCTCGCCGTGCAAGTGCAATTAGCGAGAGTTCTCTGCAACTGGTGGCCACGAGCCATTATCAGGTGCAGAAAGAAGTAATGGCAGCAAGCTATTATGTGTTTAACGTGGGCGAAGGACAGGGCTTCGTTATTGCTGCTGCCGACGACCGTGTTCCTGCTGTGTTGGGATATTCGTCTAATGGTAAGTTCGACCCTCGGCACATGCCGGATAATATGAGGGCTTGGCTGCAGGGCTATGATGACCAGATGGCATATCTGAACAAGCATCCGGAGGCTGCTGCCCCACGAAAGACAGTCTCAGGTGGTAGTATTGCCCCGTTGTTGCAATCAGAGTGGAATCAGGGTAATCCTTACAACCTGCTTTGTCCGGAGGATGATGGAGAGCATAGTGTTACGGGTTGTGTGGCTACGGCTATGGCTCAGGTGATGTATTATTGGCAGTGGCCCAAGCAGACCGTTGCCGAGATTCCGGGTTATACATCTGGTACAAAGAAATTTGCAATGCCTGCAATAGCTGCTGGAACACCCATTGACTGGGGCAATATGGTGCCCAAATATACAGGCAGTGAGACGGACGCTCAGAATCAAGCTGTTGCTGAACTGATGTTGTTATGTGGAACGGCTGTGCAGATGAACTATACTGCCAGTTCAAGCGCTGCCTCTGCTTCCTATGTGGCTGATGCCTGGGTCAATTATTTGGACTATGACGCTGCAACGATTTACGAGAACCGTAATAACTATCGACTGGCAGCATGGAACCAGAAGGTATACAACGAACTGGCAGCACGACGCCCTGTGCTCTATTCTGGTCAGTCGAGTGGTACTGGTCACGCTTTTGTGATTGACGGTTATGGTGGCGACGACTATTTCCACGTCAACTGGGGTTGGGGTGGTGGTAGCAACGACTATTTCCTGCTCTCAATTCTTGACCCAGGCAGCAACTCTGGCATTGGTGCCAGCAGCAGTACTGACGGTTATAGCTATGATCAGGGTGCTATCTTCGGTGCACAACCCAATACGGGTATTATTCCAACCATTACGCCCATTATGACAACTAGTTCTATTAGTGCCCCTTCTGGTTTAGAGGTTACAAGAACAGCAACAACACAAGATTTCCAGGTAGATGTTACTGCCAGTTTCTGGAATATGACAGGCATAACATATACATTTGATATGGGTTATGGTGTTTATGACGAGAGGGATATCCTGTTGACTGTTGAGCCTTTATGGTCTTATACGTTGGACAGTGGCTATGGTTATGGTAATGCCAAAGCGACTATCTCTTTTGGTGCTAAAATTACCAGCGGAAGTTATATTATAAAGCCAATCAGTCGTGAGACAGGCGCTGAGACGTGGTATCCCAACAAAGGTACTGAAACTTATTTCCTGACTGCAACCATCAGCGACAATACGCTGACGCTCCAAGAGCCTACGTTTGGACTGACAGGTTCGATAGAGTCAACGGGCAAACAGGAGGTTGGTTCGCCTTTGAATCTGACAGCAACTATCACCAATAACGGTACGCTGTTCAATGGACAAATCTTCCTTTTAGTTGATGGCAACTTGGCCTGCGGACGCCATTTTGATATTGATGCGGGGGCAACAGAAAATATCGACTTCTCTTTCATTCCTGATTCTGAGGGTCCGAAGACAGTTACATTATGTACGCGCTCATGGAATAACAATAGCAATTCGTATGACTATAATCCATTCGTTACAGGCAGTGTTACCGTTGATGCTGCCGTTGCTGCCAATCTGTCGATGTATCCTACGACGAAGAATGCTGTTCAGGAAGGAAGGAATATGGTTGTGAAGCAAAACTATGTGGTGGTCAACGTCCAGGTGACTAACAACGGCAGTTCGGACTACGACAACGACGTCATAGTCAAATTGTATAAACTGATCAGCGAAACCAGAGGTTCATTGGCAGATAAAGTCAGCAAGACCATTCAGCTGGCCGCAGGAGCCTCTACTGACGTAGATTTGCAGATTGACGGACTGGAGGACGGAGCAAAGTATTACTACTATGTCTTCTATAAGTCTGAGGGCAAGGAAGTCCGGGGTTATCAGTACTCTCCGATGTTTACCGTCAGTCTGGAAAGTGGCGAGGAGCCGCAGGAAGAGACAGCCTACTATCTGGTGAGCGGCCTGAACGAATGGAGCACGACCGACAAGACGTATGCTTTCACGAAACTTGACGACGGCAAGACGTGGGAAATCACGTTCCCTGCCAACGGTGCAGACTTGTATATGAAGGTTGCACCGGGTTCGGCCTACGACAATCAGGAGACCTTCTGGGACAACTTGCTCTGCGCCTCTGTCGACCAGTGTACTGACCTTACTGGTACGATGGTGAAGGGTAACGCTGGTGCTTGGAAACTCCTTGCATCCAACAATGCCAAGGATTATACTATGCGCATAGTGCCCAGCGAGATGACCTACGAGATTACCTTCACCCAACAGGATGTGCCCTTCGTGCCCGAAGCACCTTATTATTATATAGGTACTGGCACCAATTGGGTTTACGACGCCACTCAGGTGTTTGTTGCTCAGAATGACGGAACCCACCAGATTACGGTTCCTGCCGTCTATGGCGACGACGGAAACATGTGGTTCAAGATTGCTCCAGCCAACGCCATTGCCGCTAACGGTGACATTACGTGGAGCCACCTGTTCAGTACTGACGACGAGAACTACACGAAGCTAAGCGGAACGATGTCGATTGGCGACGGTCAGGCATGGATGAGAACGCAGGCCGACGGTGCAGAGTCGTACACCATTACGATTAATCCTGAAACGAAGGCCATTGCCATCCAGTTGAACATGCTGAAGGTTATGCTCGATCCCGAGTTGGCCATCAATGCCAATGAGCATTATATCAGCGAACTGGGCTACTTCACGGGTAAGCTTGGCCAGCCCTTCAACTCGCCCGTTCTGAGCAACCCGCACAACGTGGCTCCCATTGTGTGGACGTCAAGTAATCCTGGTGTTGCTACCGTCGACGAGAATGGCGTAGTAACCCTCTTGTCCATTGGTGGAACGCAAATCAGGGCCGACTTTGCCGGCAACGATGACTACAATCCCGGCTATGCAGAATACTACCTGGAAGTCTCGGATACCATAGGTTACGTGATAGAGGACGACGGTACTGTCACTATCGTTGGTGGCAGCGACGTGACGGGCGACGTAGTGATTGGTGAAACGGTAGTCATCGAAGGTAAGACCTATCAGGTGACAGGTATTGGCGACTATGCATTCAATGGCAATACTGCTATCACTTCGATTACGATACCCGACGGCATTAACACCATCGGCGCAGGCGCTTTCGACGGTTGCAGCCAGCTGACGACGATAATCATCGGTAAGGGCGTGACCGCTATCGGCGAGAAGGCCTTTGCACACATCGGAATACCGGCAAATGGCCCACGACGCACGGAGAGCGAGGGTCTGCTCGTGAAGTGCTATGCCGAGAATGTACCCACCACGGCAGCAGACGCCTTCGAAGGTAGTCCTATCAGCAGTGGTATGTTGTTGATACCGGACAATAGCGTTATGGCCTATTATGAAGCAACTCCTTGGGGTCAGTTTGGAACCGTTATGGGCTTCAATGGCACTACAGGCATTGAACGCCTTGTGAACGGCATGGGCGGTGGTTCCGTCAGTGTCTTCGCCCTGAACGGCAACAAGCTGGCTGAGACGCAAGGTGCAGGTCTGAAGCAGGTGCTGAACACACTGCCAAAGGGTGTCTACATCATCCGCGTCGGCAAGAACGTCAAGACTGTTAACAACTAGTCCAACCCTAGATTGAATCTCTAAAGGGGCATCTGCAACCACGCAGGTGCCCTTTTCTTCTTGTACGCAGCCCAAAGGAACTAAGCGGCCAGCCCTTGGGAAGCGGACTGCCAATCCAAAGGAACTAAACCGCCTGCTTACCGGTACTAAACGATTTATTCCCAAGGAGGGAATTTTATTTCCCTAGGCAGGTCGCAAAATTTCCCTAGGCAGGGAATAATTTTTCTTTGGGCAGCGCGCAAAAAGAACCCCAATCTTCACAGATTCACAATTCACAGTTTCTTTTTTGAGCCCTGGGGCGTTTAGACCTGCAAGGGGAGTGTTAATATTTATTAATATATATAAATAAGTATATATAAAATAGACTATGAAAAGGGGGTACCCCCTTAAAAATAAAACTGTGAAACTGTGAAACTGTGAATGGTGTGAAATAAAGAGAGAAGGCACTCTCGTTCTCTGACCTAAAGGTGCAGAGTGTGGCGTTGCAATCGAAAATACTCAAATTAATTTGACTTTGTCGAATTTTCTCTCGACTCAGCAGAGAATATGCGAGCATATCTCTGCATTCGCTGCTCGAAAATTTGGTATTTTGCTCACTTATTCGTACCTTTGTGCACAAATCAAAACAAGAGAACGAAATGAAATCACAGATGCTGAAACTGGATGCTCCCTATCAGGTAATTTACGCTGGGGGCTTTGTTGGTCGCCATATCGCCACACTCGTCACTTGGACGGAGGACGATGAGGGTGCTGAGATGGTGGACTCGGTGTCGTACCCCATCATCGACATGGGCAACGAATTTCCTGCTGGCAAGATGGTGCCTATCGACTTGGACGACTGTCGTGCACTGTGTCCACCAGAAGGTACGAACCTCTTTTGGGTGGCGAAAATCATTGAGTACGACTTCCAGCAGTTGGAACCCGCAGGGGCTGAATACATTTTGGAACGCATGAAGATTCTGGGCTGTAGGATTGTGATGCCTACGGAGAAGGACGCAGAAACGGGCGAGCAGGTGCAGATGATGCGCTTCACATCCACGCTGTATGTCAATTGCATCAAGGGCTTCGGTGGCGACGAGGGTGACGTCTATCGTGTGCGCAGCAACAGACATCAGGGCTTCTATTTCCAGTCCGAAGGTACGGCTGATGAAATCTATCATGACTTGCGCTACCAGCTGAGCGTCTATGAGGGCTATTTCGACGACGACTTAATCAGTATCCGTTTCCAGTCGGACGACGGACAATTGACGGAAGTGACCAACCGACTGAATGCAGACCAAAGGATTGAGGGTTTTGAAAAATGGAGAAAGCATTGATGACACTCCCCCCTATTCCCGTCGAGTTTGTGGTAGGCCACGCCCAGACGAAGAATACCGAAGGTCAGCGCAAACCTTACGTTGACCTCATCCAACGATGGGCCGAGCACGAAGGCATGGAGGACGAGGGCTTAACGGCCGTCCGACGCGTGATGAACACCACGCAGATTGACGCCCAGCACATGCCCAAGGAGTTTTATCAGACCTATCGTCAGGGCGAGAAAGCCGAACAGCTCATAAAACTCATTCGCAAGATTGACACGAAGATTCTGAGCGGTGAGGTCGTATGGACGTGGCCGCACGTGATGCGTGTGATGATTGACGAAGCCATCCTGATGGCCAACGTCACCGTCAATCGCTACGACACCATTATCTGCTCGATGATTCCTGGTAAGGGGCGCGACACGGTGCGTAAGAACGGCGACTACGACATTGTACAAGACCGTGACGACTCGTATCGCCTGTGGGTGTCGAACAGCAGCATCAATCCCGTGCAGGCCACTAACCGTGAGATATGCAATCAGATAGCCGAGTTTCTTGAACCTGTCTTAGCCCGCAAAATCCATACTTCCATTTAGCCCGGATTTCTTCCGACTTCATTCCGAGAAAATCCAATCATTTTCCGACTTTTTCCAACTACCCCCAGATTCACTGGAAAAAGGGGTAAACCCTTGCTATACCTTATTATATATATTAACTTTGCAGTACGTTAATTTAAGTTATGCTTATGAAACAGACAAAAACACAGATGGGGTTCGCCCCAAGCGTTAAGAGCAGCGTAACGCCCTGCACAGTTGAGAACCTCTATGCCGCTATGGACTCGGAGACGACAGCGAAGATTTGCGCTGACATCGAGGATGCCCTTGAGCGTGTGAAACGAGGTGAGATGTGTCGCGAGGACTTTGAAGCCTACAAACGCGACAGGAAGCAGCAGCTGATGGTGCTGACGCCACATGCCACCTTTACCGATGGCGTGCGACAGAACAAGTCGGCTGTACCCTCTGGATTGTCAATGTATGACATTGACCACATTTCTGACCCACGTGGATTTTTCAACACGATGGTTCGTGAACGTTGTGCCGAACTGGGCATTGTGATGGCCCACGTAACACCATCTACCGAAGGACTGCGATTGATTTTCGAAGTGCCTGAGGGAATGTCGCTGGCCGAGGCTCAGAAGTGGATGTCGGAGCAGTTGGGTGACTCCAGCTACGACGGAAGCGTCAAGGACTATGCCCGTTGTTCGTTCGTCGTCCCTCGCGCGTACCTTCTTTATATAGATGAGGAGGAACTTTGCAAGCAGCGTGAGGTGAAGGCAGTGTCGCAAAACGCGACGGTGCCCAGCCATCAGACTTCGCCTGCCTCTGACCGCAACCTGCGCATTTTCGACCTCTGCTTGCAGGAGGTAGGTTTGAAACTGGAGGAGATTGACCAAGTGGGTGTCTACAACTGGCACAACACGCTGGTTAGCATCCTCAGCGTAGGCATTTGCCGCCTGATGGCACAGGACGAGTTGAAAGCCGTGTTGGCTGTTAAGATGCCCAACTACGCGAGGGAGCAGGATTGTCAGCGACTGGTCAGCGACTTCTACAAGGACTACACCAAGATGAATGCGCCTATGAGCCAGCGTCTGCGCGCTATCTATGCCGAGAGCGTCACAGGTGTGAAGGACAAGCCGTTGACTACTGAGGACGTGCTGGGTGACGTGCCTCCACAGATGCCTCGTCGTCTGCCCAAGTCGGTGAAGCTGATGGTCTCGAAGGAGCCCGACATCTACAAACCTGCCTCGGCTATGGGACTCTTCCCTGCCTTGGGTGCCCACCTCTATCAGGTTCAGTTCCCCTATGCCGACCACACCATGCACGAGGCCACCTTCATGCAGAATTGCATGGCGCCGATGTCCAGCGGCAAGTCGTGTGTCAATCGTGTCTGCGAACCTATCATGGCTGACATTAAGGCACGCGACGATGTGAACCGCCGTCGTGAGGACGAGTGGAAGGAGGAGTGCCGTTCGATGGGTGCCAACAAGCAGAAGCCCAAGCGTCCGGACGATCTGATTATTCAGATGATGTCGAGCGACCTGACGAATGCAGCCCTCGTTCAGAAGTTGCAGGATGCTCAGGGTCATTTCCTCTACGTGCAGGTAGACGAGGTGGAGTTGTTTGAGCAGCTGAAGGTGAATGGCCGTTCAGGACAAATCGGCAAGATTTTCCGATTGGCCTACGATTGTGGTTACTACGGCCAGGAACGTGTTGGCATCCAGAGTGTTACGGGTCGTCCGCAGATGCGAATGAACTACAATGCCTCGACCACTATTCAGCGCGGCCAGCAATTCTTTCGTTCCATGATGGCTGATGGAACACTCTCGCGACTGTCGTTCTCCACCATCGTCACCTGGCGAGGTATGGCTATGCCCATTCACGGCATCTACGACGAGCAGCATGCTGAGGCCGTCAAGCCTTACATCGACCGTCTGAATGCAGCCAAGGGTATCATCGACCTCCCTCAGGCTCAGCGTCTGATTCAGCGAATGGACAAGGAGGCTAAGGACACCGCATGGCTCTGCGACGACGAAGTGTACGAGAAACTTGCCTATCGTGCCGTCGTCAGTGCGTGGCTTCGTGCAATGGTTCTCTATATCGCAGAAGGCAAGTGGTCGAAGGATATCGAGAACTTTGCCATGTGGACCATGAAGTACGACATGTGGTGTAAGATGCACTTCTTTGGCGAGCAGATGAGTCAACAGATGGCTGGTGAGGTGGTGCGTACGCGAGGCCCGAAGAACATGCTCGACATGCTGGCTGATGACTTTACGAGGGAGGATGCACAAGCAGTCCGCATCCGTGAGCGCAAGAAGAACAGCAATCCCACCCAGCAACTTTGTATGTGGGAAGAGCGAGGATATATCACTTGCGACGAGAATGGTGTCTATCACAAAACGCCGGCTTACCTCAAACGTAAGAAGGCTGCGTAAATTGCAAAACAGGACGCAAATCTAACCAAGAGTATGAGCCAGAGGGAATCCCCCCTGGCTCATTGACTTTTTCACCCTTCACACTTTCACAATTCACAGTTTTTTTTTCGAGTGGGAGGGCGTTTCCGGCTCTTTAAGACGCTGAAATACTATGCAGTTTTTATGCCGTTTCGGACTACGAACTTGGAGTTTTTACAAACGATTTTACGTGCGTTAACATTTTTTAATCATAATATTGCATTGCTTTCCACCTTTTTTCCCTATCTTTGCAAACGAATTCGAGAATTTAAGCAATTATTAATTATAAAACCATTTAAAAATTTAAACAATTATGAAAAAGTATTTGATGATTGGATTCGCAGCTATCGCATTCGCAAGCTGTTCAAATCACGACTTCGAGACAATGACTCAGGAGCAAATCGTTAAGGCTCAGTACGAAGCAAATTTCGTTGCTCAGTTTGGTCAGCCCGCAGCTAATCAGGACTGGGGTTTCGGTTCAGGCACTCACGCAGCTGCACCTGCTTTTGGCTTTACGCGTGCCGTACCTGGAATAACGTTCCCAACATTCAGTGATAGCAAGTGTCCTTCTATGCCTACAAAGTATAAGAATACACTTGCTGATGCAATAGAAGATGGTGCTATTTATACTAAGACCTATGCGGAGGAACACCCACACGACAAATATCCGGAGGGAGCCACATTATATATCGACGAAAGCTATCCGCAATTTGGGGGCGAGAACCAAGTTGGGAATGTACAGAATCTGACCATCTATATAGATGGTAATATTACTTTGGACGGAGGCTTTAATCAGAATGGCAACGGTACTACCCTTTGCGTGACCAAGAATTCTACGCTGAAGTTGAAAAGTGTCGTAGAAAACCTGACTGTCTATTTGGCTCCCAATGCCACGCTTGATCTCTCAGAGAGTACATGCTATGTTACAGATCCGGTAACATACCAAACCAGTCAAGTGAGTGGTGCTACGTTCACTAAGTCTACCGCTGCTCTCTATATGAGCTCAGGTAGTACTGTTTCAGGTAATGTTGTGTACTTTAAGGACAGTTATACTGTGCTGAACGAAGCGGGTACAATTGATGTAAACGAGCTCCATGTTGAGAATGGTGCTGTTTTGTATAACAAAAACAAGATTGATGTTAATGGTGTTATCGCCCTTAGAAACAGCAATGGTGAGATTGTAAACTATGATGAGATTGACGCAGCCTCGATGACTCTGGATGCCGGTGCTAAGTTTTACAATGTATCAGGCGGCCAGGTTGACATTACTGGATTGACCAAACTTAATAACACTGGTGGCACAAACAAATGGCAGAATAGCGGCAAGTTCAATACCAATACATTTGAAATCACTGGAGGTTGCGGTGAGGCTACTGCTTTCAATAACTGCCACATGAGTGTTACAAACCAGTTCTATATGAATCATGGTTATTTCGTTCTTGATGGTGGTGCAGCAGTAGAGTGTGGCTCATTCAGATGGGATGACGACAACTATTTCGACATGGGTAGCAAAGCTTTGCTGAGTATTACCGGTCAGCTGATTGCCAATAATGATGATACTGGTTACGGCTTCTATGGTAGAGGTAGTGAATATGCCGTTATTCAGGCTGGTTCCGTTGTTAAAGAAAGCGAGGGAAAGTTCCGTGCTGCCTATTTTGGCAACCTCTTTATCGATACTAATAATCACTTTAAACAGGGCCGTTCATCTGCCGATGGCACATGGTACACTTGGGGTGAAGGTGTAAAGTTCAGCTTCACTGATGAAAATGCGGAGGGTGCCCAGAAAGCTACCGACTTCAGCATCGTTATCGAAAAGGATAATGAGGAAGGCTGTACTCCTGGTTACAGCTACGTTCCTTCAAATCCCGTTGTATATACTGGTCGTATCATGGCTGAGGACTTGAGCGCACAGTATGATCCTACAGGAAAGACATCTGACTGGGACTTTAATGATGTTGTATTCGACTGGGCTATCAAGGACGGTAAGGCTTATATCAAGCTGTTAGCAGCAGGTGGTACACTGCCTATCAGAATTGGTGGTACACGTAATGATAATAGCAGTGAGCCTAGTGGTAGTATTGAGATTCACAATAATGTGAACGGATTGGGTGGCTATATGAAGAACTGTGGTGTAGGTGACGAAGTTCCTGCAAAAGAGTTGGTACTCGACGATCATACCTATACTGATGCCAAGAACATCTTGATTACTGTCTATAAAGGTGGTTCATGGGTAGAGATTGAGGCTGATAAGGGACAACCTGCTGCTAAGTTCAACTGCCCAGTTGGTACTGATTGGTGTGATGAGTATGTTAATATCAACCGAGTATATGAAAATTTCTCTGCTTGGGTAGCAGATCCCGGTGTAAATCCTTGGGCAAAAAAGAATAGTCTTCTGACTGACAAGGATTTGACCAACAACGAGTAATTAGAACATCAAATACTTTGATATTTATAAATCGGAAGGGGCGGTTGCGAGAGCAACCGCTCTTTTTTTGCATTTTATTTGGCTGGTAGGAAATAAATAACTACCTTTGCAGATTATATGACTGACGAATAAAGAAAACTATGGTACTGAATTATATTTGGATAGCGTTCTTCCTAGTGGCATTTGTGATTGCTGCGGTGAAGTTGGCGTTCTTTGGCGACTTTGACGTGTTTCCGGCAATGATGGATTCTACGTTCTCGTCGTCGAAGACGGCCTTTGAAATTTCGCTGGGATTGACAGGTGTGCTGTCACTCTGGTTGGGTGTGATGAAGGTAGGCGAGAAGGGTGGTGTTGTCAACGTGTTGGCACGCGTGTTGTCACCCGTTTTCACACGGTTGTTTCCTGACATCCCCAAGGGCCACCCCGTGACGGGCTCTATCTTCATGAACATTGCCGCCAACATGCTAGGACTGGACAATGCGGCAACGCCCCTTGGCCTGAAGGCTATGGAGCAGATGCAGGAGCTGAACACAAAGAAAGATACGGCGTCGAATCCGATGATTATGTTCCTCGTGCTGAACACCAGCGGACTGACGCTGATACCCGTCAGCATCATGGTTTACAGGGCACAGCTGGGTGCCGCTCAGCCTACGGATATCTTTATTCCCATCCTTTTGGCAACGTTCTTTTCGACGTTGGCAGGTATCGTTATTACCTCGCTCTATCAGCGCATCAACCTGCTGAACCGTACGATGTTGCTGACGCTGGGTGGTGCGTGTGCAGTAGTAGCTGGCATCATCTGGGGTTTCTCGCAGTTGTCACCTGACGCTATGAACAAGGTCAGCACGACGGTGGCTAACATCCTGTTGATGACCATTATCTGTGGTTTTATCCTCGCTGGTGTGCGCAAAAAGGTAAATGTCTACGACGCCTTTATCGAAGGCGCGAAGGACGGCTTTACCACTGCCGTGAGGATTATTCCCTATCTGGTAGCTATCCTCGTGGGAATTGGCGTTTTTCGTGCCTCTGGGGCAATGGATATGCTGATTGGAGGAATGCGTTGGTGCGTTGAACTGACAGGCGTCAATGCCCAGTGGGTGGATGCTATGCCTACAGCCCTGATGAAGCCGTTGTCGGGCTCTGGTGCACGCGGCATGATGGTTGACGCAATGACCAACTACGGTGCCGACTCGTTCGTAGGTCGCCTGTCGTGCATCTTCCAAGGTTCGACGGACACGACGTTCTACATCCTCGCCGTTTATTTCGGCTCTGTGGGCATTAAGAACACGCGCCATGCTGTGAGCTGTGGTCTGCTGGCCGATTTGGCTGGCGTCATTGCAGCCATTGCGATATGTTATTTGTTCTTTGGGTAGTCTAGAATAACTAGACTATCTAGAAAATCTAGAATGATTATGGGAAAGCTAACGACAATCTTCAAGGATACCGCCATCTACGGCCTGTCGAGCATCATTGGCCGTTTTCTGAACTATCTGCTTGTGCCACTATATACGGCGCAGCTCTCGGCGGCTAGTGGCGGTTACGGCATCATTACCAACATCTACGCCTATGTGGCACTGGCAATGGTGTTGCTGACGTTTGGTATGGAGACCACCTATTTCCGATTCACCAACAAGACCCATACCGATTCGCAGACGGTTTACGGCACCACACTCATCACGGTGGGTTCCGTGTCGTTGGTGTTTGCGGTGCTGGTGTTGTTGCTCCTGTCGCCAGTCAGTCAGTTGATGGGCTATGGCGACCATCCGGAGTACGTAGGTGTGATGGCCGTTACGGTAGCTATCGACGCTTTCCTGTGCATTCCCTTTGCCCATCTGCGCCAACAGAAGAAGGCCTTGAAGTTTGCGGCCCTGAAACTGCTGAACATTGCGGTGAGCATCCTGTTGAACCTCATCTATTTCTATTTCATGGACGGCAAGGACGTGGGTTATGCCTTCTACATCAACCTCGTCTGCACGGTGATGCTGGCCGTATGCCTGATTACGGAATATACGGGTTTCCGTTGGAGGCTCGACACGAAACTGCTGAAGAACATGCTCAGCTATTCGTGGCCTATATTGGTGCTGGGCGTTGCCGGTATTCTGAACCAGACAGCCGACAAGATGCTGTTTCCTTACATCTACGAAGGCAGCGACGGCATGAAACAGTTAGGTATCTATGGTGCCTGCTCGAAGATAGCAATGATTATGGCGATGATTACGCAGGCCTTCCGCTTTGCCTATGAACCCATTGTCTTTGCTGGCGTCAAGGACAAAGACCAGCACGAGATGTACGAGAAGGCCATGAAGTTTTTTATTATCTTCACCCTGTTGGCATTCCTCATCGTGGTAGCTTATATGGACATCTTGAAGGTCCTGATCATCCGTAACCCCGACTATTGGGTGGGTCTAGAGGTTGTTCCCATCGTGATGGCCGCAGAGATTATGATGGGCATCTACTTCAACCTGTCGTTCTGGTATAAGATTATCGACAAGACTATCTGGGGAGCCATCTTCTCTGGTATCGGCTGTGCGGTGCTGCTGGCTGTCAACATCATCTTTGTGCCCAAGTACGGCTATATGGCTTGTGCTTGGGGCGGATTTGCCGGATATGGAGTCGCTATGCTCGTCAGCTATTTCGTGGGGCAGAAATACTATCCCCTCAACTATCCGCTGAAGGAAATAGCCCTTTATGTGGTATTAGCTTTCGTACTTTTTGGCCTGATGCGTTTCACCAACGACTGGCCGATGATAGCTTCGTTAGCTTTCAACACTCTGCTCGTTGTGGCCTTTATGGCCGTCATCATCTGGCGCGACCTGCCCCTTGCGAGTCTCCCCGTCGTGGGCAGATACTTTAGAAAACCGAATTACAAAATCAAGCAATAATACAATATGAAGAAAATTCTTTTATCACTATTCAGTCTGTGTGCTCTTGGGGCGCACGCTGATGAGGGCATGTGGACGCTCTACAATCTGCCCAATGCCGTCTATGAACAGATGAAGGCGTATGGTTTCCAACTGCCGATGGAACAGCTCTACGCGAGCGACAATGCCGTGAAAAACGCTGTTGTCAACTTCGGTGGTTTTTGCACGGGTGTCGTTGTGTCGCCTGACGGACTGGTGTTTACCAATCACCATTGTGGCTTTGATGCCATCCGCCAGCACTCTACCGTAGAGCACGACTACATGCTGAATGGCTTCATCTCGAAATCCTACGAAGAGGAGTTGCCCAACGAAGACCTTTTCGTCAGTTTCATGATTGACCAAAAGGACGTGACTGACCAGATTTTCCCCCATCTGAAGGGTTTATCGCTCAATAAGCAAGCTGAGTTTGTGGACAGTGTGGAGAATGCCTGGCAGAAGGAAATCCGCCAGCAGGACTCTACCCTGCGCGTCGAGGTGAAACCTTTCTACGAGGGCAACAAATACTATATGACCACCTATCGCGACTTCGAGGACGTTCGTCTAGTGTTTGCCGTTCCCAAGTCGATGGGTAAGTTTGGTGGAGAAACGGACAACTGGATGTGGCCGCGTCAGACGTGTGACTATAGCGTGTTCCGCATCTATGCCGACCCCAAGACCAATGGTCCTGCCAAGTATTCGAAGGACAACGTGCCCTATCACCCCAAGTCGTGGGCGCCTGTTGCAATGGATGGCTACAAGCCAGGCGACTTCTGTATGATTATGGGCTATCCCGGCTCAACGAGTCGCTATCTGTCGTCGTATGGCATTCAGGAGCGTCGCGATGCGCTGAATGCACCCCGTGTGCAGGTTCGTGAGGTGAAGCAGGAGGTGATGCTGCGCCACATGCGTGCTTCGGAGGCCGTGCGTATCATGTATGAGTCTAAGTATGCGCATAGCAGCAACTACTGGAAGAACTCCATAGGTATGAACAAGTGTATCGACTCGATAGGACTTATCGGACAGAAGCAGCTGTTCGAGGCCAGGATTCGCCAGTGGCAGGATTCTACGGGCTATCTGAAGGGTGAGCTCGACTTCGACAAGTTGGCCCAGCTCTATCAGAAGCGCATGAAGTTGACCCGTCTGCGCACCATCTTCAGAGAGACTTTCTATACCTTTGACGACGAGTTGACAACGCGTGCTTGGAAATGCAACTGGGGCATTCATGTACAAGGTCCGAAAGACAAACCCAAGAAGCAATATTATATGTTCGACGACAACAGCAAGGAGTGGGACGAGGCTACTGACTGCGAGTTGCTCGCTACGCTGATTCGCAACTATCGTCAACAGGTCGACAAGGAGTATTTGCCAGATTTCTATGAGACCATTGATGAGAAGTTTGGTGGCGACTGTGCCGCCTACGTCAAAGCCCTGTATCAGAAGTCTATTCTGATGAAGAGCGGCAAGCCCATCTATTTCAATAAGAAGAGTTACGACAAGGACTTGGGTGTGAAGTATGGCATCTCCATCAGCGAGATTATGGCTAAGATCAATAACGACCTCAGCGAGTTCAGAGACGATATTGCCGAGCAGGAGCGACTGTTGTGTGCCGCTGTGCTACGTATGGAGCAGGATCTGCCCAACTATTCGGATGCCAATTTCACCATGCGAATGACCTACGGTCAGATTGGTGAATATACGCTGGGCGGACGTCCCTCTGGCTATTACACGACTGCCCGTTCGCTTTGGGAGAAGATGCAGAAGGCTGATGAGAACTTCGAATACTTTGCAGAGCCGGTAATGCACGAACTGATGGCTCAGAAGGACTTTGGCAAGTATGCTGACTCGTTGACCGGTACTATGCAGCTCTGTTTCCTCTCGAACAACGATATCACTGGCGGAAACTCTGGCTCACCAATCTTCAATGGCAAGGGCGAACTGCTCGGACTAGCCTTCGACGGAAACTGGGATAGCCTGTCGTCAGACATTTTCTTTGACCGCCAGTTGGCTCGCACCATCAATGTCGACGTGCGCTATATGCTTTTTATGATGGATCAATGGGGTCACGCAGAACGCTTGCTAAAGGAAATAAACGCGAAATAACAGCCTAGCAAAACAATGCATAAAAACAACCCTAGGGCTTCGACCCCTAGGGTTTACTTTTTATTTCTTCTTACGAGGCTTGCGGATGGCCCAGCCCTCTTCGCTGAAATCAGGTATTTCGCCTTTCAGCTCTTTCGCCTTTTTCTTTTCACCCTTGGTCTTCATGCTGTTGGGATTCAGAAACTGCATCCATTCGTCCTTTTGGTAGGTCTTGGCTTCCTTTTTGGGGGCTCTAGCGGGTCTAGATGTTCTAGAATTTCTAGACTCTCTAGATTCTCTTGACGGCTTACCTTTTGGCGCTGGCCTGCCAGCAGTTTCTTCAGCGTCGTTACAACGCACCTCACGGCCTTTGTATTGCTGGCCATTGACGTATTTGATGACTCGCTGGGCGTCCTCCTCAGGAACCTCAAAATAGGCAATGGTGGTCAGCAGGTCGATATGGCCAACTTCCACGTGACCACGAACATTCTTGTTGAGGAACTGCATCAGTTCACCAGGATAGAAACCATCTTTCTTGCCCAGATTGATGAAGAGTTTGCGGTAGCCTTTGGACGCAGTGAACGACTGCCCCTTTTCGCGCTTACCCCTTTCTCTCTTTTCACCACGCTCTTCTCTCTTCGAGGAAACAGGCTCAATCTCTGGGGCGTCAGCATAGTAAGCTAAGAACTTACCGAACTCCAGTGATACAATCTTCTTGATGAGGTCGTCTTTATCGATATATTCGAAATAGCGGCTGATGTCCTGCATAAAGGGTGCAATCTGTTCTTCGTCGACGTCACTCTTCACAATCTGATCCATCACCTTGTAAAGTTGCTTCTTGCATATTTCTTCTGCCGAGGGGATGATACCTTGTTCGAATTGTTTGCCAATCTCTTTCTCGATGTTGCGAATCTTATGTTTCTCGCGCGAATGGACAATGCTGAGCGAGGTGCCTTTCTTGCCAGCGCGGCCCGTACGACCAGAACGGTGGGTGTAGTTCTCTATGTCGTCAGGCAGTCCGTAGTTGATGACGTGTGTGAGGTCGTCAACGTCGAGTCCGCGAGCAGCAACGTCCGTTGCCACTAGCAACTGTACAGTGTGCTGACGGAACTTTTGCATAGTGAGGTCGCGCTGTTGTTGCGACAGGTCACCGTGCAGCGATTCTGCATTGTAACCGTCGCGAATCAGTTTGTCTGCCACTTCTTGCGTCTCAATCTTCGTGCGACAGAAGATGATGGCGAAGATGCGCGGATAGTAGTCTACCAGACGTTTCAGTGCCAGATACTTGTCCTTCGCATTTACCATATAATAGATGTGGTTGACGTGTTCGGCACCTTCGTTGCGTGAACCCACCACGATCTCCTTGTAATTATGCAGATAACCTTTGGCAATACGCTCAATCTCGCGACTCATGGTGGCAGAGAAGAGCAGTGTGTTTCTGTCCTCAGGGACACCTTCCAGAATGGCGTCGATACTCTCCGAGAAGCCCATGTTCAGCATCTCATCAGCTTCGTCGAGCACGACATTATGTACGTCGTCCAATTGCGCGACACCACGTTTCATTAGGTCAATCAGACGTCCTGGGGTAGCCACGATAATCTGTACACCCTTGCGCAGGGCACGTATCTGCTGTTCGATACTGGCACCGCCATATACAGCCTCGATGTGGATGCCGTCCAGGTATTTGGCAAAGTCGCGCATATCGTCAGCAATCTGTAGGCACAATTCTCGCGTAGGTGCTAGGATGAGGGCATGAGGCAGCCCCCTGCCAATCTCCCCCATCTGAGGGTGGGGGATTTCGGCTATTCTTTGCAGCACGGGAATACCAAATGCTGCTGTCTTGCCCGTTCCCGTCTGGGCCAGAGCAATAACATCATTACGGTTACCTAACAGATAGGGAATAACCTCTTCCTGCACAGGCATAGGCTGTACGAAGCCCATTTCTTCAATGGCTTTGCGGATCTCTTCGCATACACCTAATTCTTCAAATGTTTTCAATATGAATAGTGTTATTTAATAAGTTGCTTCACTGCATTACGCCAGCCCTGATAGAGTGCTTCCTTTTGGGCTCTTGGCTGGGAGTGATAGGTTTGGGTCACCTTGCGGAAACCTCTTACATCCTCAAAGGTCTTCCAGATTCCACGGGCAAAGCCGTTCATGATGACGGCTCCAAGGGCTGAGGCGTCATCGACTTCTGTGCAGACAACAGGCGTGTCGAGCATATCAGCTTGGAACTGCATGAGGAAATGGTTTTTCGTGGGTCCGCCATCAGCGGCAATCTCCTTCAGACTGCCACCTGTGGCACGAGCCATCACGTCGACTAAGTCTTTTATTTGATAGGCAATAGACTCCAAAGCTGCACGCAGGAAATGAGCCTTTGTGGTGGCGAAGGTCAGTCCGAAGACAGCGCCTTTCACGTCACTCTGCCACCAAGGAGCACCAAGTCCAGAGAAGGCAGGAACGATATACACACCGCCATTATCCTCGACGCTCGTTGCCAATGCTTCCATCTCAGCAGGATGTCCCACCAACTGTAACTGGTCGGCAATCCACTTCAGCGTGGCGCCTGTGCTATAAATGTTGCCCTCGAAACCATAGTAGGTCTTGCCAAAGGCTGAGAATCCTACGCTGGTCACCAAGCCTTCAGGGGCTTGCTGGGGCTCCTCACCAATGTTCACCATGACACTGGAACCAGTGCCATAGGTGACCTTACCAGAACCCTTCTCAAAGCACATCTGGCCCACCAATGCACCATGTGAGTCACCTAACACACCAGCAATCTGAATGGGCTTGGAGAACACGCCCTCGCAGGTAGTTTCACCATAAATGGCATCACAAGGTTTTAGTTCTGGCATCATTGAACGGGGAATGTTGAAGAGTTGAAGCAGTTCGTCGTCCCACTGCAGTGTGTGGATGTTAAACAGCATGGTGCGCGAGGCGTTCGTATAGTCTGTCGCATGAATTTTCCCACCAGTGAGTTTCCAGATAAGCCAGGTTTCAATAGTACCCATGAGTAGCTCGCCCCGTGAGGCAAACTCACGGGCACCCTCCACGTTGTCGAGCAGCCATTTTATGCCTGTAGCTGAGAAGTTGGGGTCGATGAGCAAACCACTCTTCTGCATCACCATTTCTGCTTTTCCGTCAGCCCGAAGCTGACGGCACAACTCTGCACCACGAGTATCCTGCCAAACTACCGCATTCGCAATGGGTTTGCCAGTGGTTTTGTTCCAGACAACGGCTGTCTCGCGTTGGTTGGTAATGGCTAACGAGAAGGTGTGGGGAACCAGCGAATAATGCAGATCCACCTCAGCCATGAGTTTGCGGATAGCCTCTATCATGTTCTGATAGATTTCCTCTGCGTCATGCTCTACCCAGCCCGTCTGGGGGTAGTATTGCTTGTGATCTACATTGGTACGAGCCAGCAAACGGCATTCCTCGTCGAACAGCAATGCTTTCGTCGAGGATGTGCTCTGGTCGATAGCGATAATGCGTTGTGCCATAGACTTATTTGATGAAATCAAGCGTACTCTTTACGATACCATCTGCATCCATACCATAGTGGTGGAAGATTTCAGCGTTGGTGCCATGAACGACGTTCTCGTCAGGAATACCGATGATGCGAACTGGGACGGGATTTTCGCTGATGGTCTCGCAAACCATAGCACCCAAACCACCAAACTGAGAGTGCTCCTCAACAGTAACAATACGACCTGTCTCCTTTGCTGCTTTTTTGATAGCCTCTTCATCGAAAGGTTTCAGCCAGGAACAGTCAAGCACACGAGCGGAGATACCTTTCTCCTTCAGTTGTAGACCAGCCTGCCAAGCGTGGTAGACAGTTTCGCCAGTAGCTACGATGGTGACGTCCTTACCATCCAGAATCTGAATGGCCTTTCCCACCTCGAAGTGGAAGTCGTCGTCAGCATAGACATCAGGCACAGCAGCACGACCGACTCGAACGTAACAAGGCTTATTGAAATCAACCAGGAACTTAACGAGTTTCTTGGTGACGCGCCAGTCGGAGGGCAGACAAACCGTCATTCCTGGGAAGGTGCGCAGGGCGGCAATGTCGTGCAAAGAATGGTGGGTAGCGCCCAGTGCGCCATAGGCCACACCGCCAGATACACCCAGGATAGTAACGGGATTCTCGCTATACGCCAAATCTACTTTGACCTGTTCCAGACTTCGAGCCACATAGAAGCAAGCAGGACCACAACAGAACACCTTTTTACCACTATGTGCCAAACCAGCAGAGATACCCACTGCATCCTGCTCGGCAATGCCACACTCCACAAACTGTTCAGGCAGTGCGTTGGCATAGTCGCCCAAAGTCACAGAACCACGGGCGTCAGTGGTAACAGCAATAATATCTTTATCTTCACGTGCCAGTTCCAGCAACGTGTCAGTAAACTGTTTTCTACATGCAATCATCTTCTTATCCCTCCAATCCTTTAATTCTTTCTTCTATTTCCTTTACAGCCTCTTTGCACTGCTCCTCGTTCAGCACGCCATGATGCCACTTGGCAATGCCTTCCATGAACGAGACGCCCTTGCCCTTCGTGGTGTTCGACACTAGCAGGTGAGGCTTCTTGTTCCCGTAGTCAATCGCGTCAAAGGTTTTCACGATATCCTCCATGGAATCGCCATTCATCTCAATAACGTCCCAACCAAAGGCGCTCCAACGTTCCTTCACTGAGTCGATGGGCATTACGTCCTCTGTATTGCCACTAATTTGCAGGTGGTTGCGGTCGATGATAGCCACAAGGTTGTCTAACTCGTACTTATGACCAGCCATTGCTGCTTCATAGATAGAGCCTTCACCCTGCTCACCATCGCCCATCAGCACGTAAGTTTTCCAAGCTTTTTTATCCATTTTAGCAGCAATGGCCATACCAACGCCAATGCCCAGTCCGTGACCCAGTGCACCACTGTTTACCTCAATGCCAGGCACCTCAATAGTGGGATGCCCACTCAGAATACTTCCGAACTTGCCCAGTGTGTCGAGTACTTCGGGTGCGAGAAATCCTTTTGCTTCCAGCGTTACGTATAGAGCTTCTACACAATGACCCTTTGACAACACGAAACGGTCTCTGTCTGCAGCCTTCGGCTCCTGAGGATTCAGTCCTTTCATTACATGGAAATACAATGCCGTCATTACGTTTAGGCACGAAAGGTCGCCACCAATGTGACCTGCCTTGGCGGCATATACCACCTCAACAAGACGCTTACGGTTCTTCTCCGCAAGCAATTCCAATTCTTTTACGTTCATCTTTTCTTTAGATATATTTTATAATAAAGATGCACGAACGCGCGAAATGTCATCATCTTACCTCAAAAATAATAGTATAAAACAATGCTTTTTCTTTGTGTATTTAATCAAAAATGCGTACCTTTGTACGCAAATGTTTCATCCATACCTAAAATTATCATTATGAAGAAAGTTTTTTTGTCCCTTCTGCTCTTGGCAGCAGTATCTGCAAATGCGCAGAACAACCCCGTGTTAACCATTGAAGGTGGTCAGGTGCAAGGCGTCTTAACTGACGATCATCCTGATGTGTTTGTCTATCGTGGCATCCCCTATGCAGCACCTCCTATCCGCGAGAACCGTTGGAAGGAACCTCAGCCTATTGTACCTTGGAAGGGTGTGAAGGTCTGCGATACTTTTGGTCGTCCGAGCTATCAGGCCATCCAGTATACTGGGGGTTACTATACGGAGTGGGGTTATGGTAAGGAAGCAGCCTTCAGCGAGGACTGTCTGTATTTGAATGTCTGGACGAAGGCCCCAGGTCAAGTGAACAAGAAACTGCCTGTAGCCCTGTGGATTCATGGTGGTGGCTATCGCGAGGGCTTCGGTTCTGAACCCGAGTTCGACGGACAGGAATGGGGTGCCAAGGATGTGGTGCTCGTCACCATCAACTACCGCTTAGGTGTATTCGGATTCCTCGTACATCCTGCTTTGTCGGCAGAGAGTCCACACAAGGTTTCTGGCAACTACGGTATCCTCGACCAGATTGAGGCGCTGAAGTGGATTAAGAAGAATATCACCCAGTTTGGTGGCGACCCCAATAACGTAACCATTTTCGGACAGAGTGCAGGTGGTGGCAGTGTTCGTACGTTGTGTGAGAGTCCGCTGGCCCGTGGTCTCTTCCATAAGGCAGTTATCATGAGTGCCCAAGGTCTTTCTATTCCCGATGCTAATGGCAATCCGATGGGTGGCCGTTACAGCGGTGGTTCGTTTGCTGATGCTGAAGCCAATGCCAAGAAAGTATTCGATTGGGCTGGCCTTACTGATTTGCAGAAGATGCGTCAGGCAAGTACTGAAACCGTCTTTGCGCTGAATACCCTCTACTACCAGATTGTCGAAGGTCAGCAGCAGGGCGGTGGTATGCCATTTATGCGCAGGGGACTGCCTTTCATGCCCATGATTGACGGTTATGTCAGCCTTAAGAGTTTCGACGACGCTACTCGTGGGGGAACTCTCGCTGACGTGCCTTATATGATTGGTTTCACCCTCAACGACATGGGCAATATGGCCCCAAATATTGCTGAGTTCTGTAAGGTGCGCCAGCAGAAGGGCGGTAAGGCTTGGGCTTATCAGTTTGCTCGTCCGTTGCCCGATGATGGTTCTCATCCTGAAGTGACACAGCGTCTGAAAGGTGCCTTCCATTCCAGTGACCTCTGGTTTGTCTTTAAGTCGCTGAAGCATTGCTGGCGTCCTTGGACCAAAGGCGACTGGGATCTCTCTGAGAAGATGCTTACTGCATGGACAAACTTCGCCAAGTATAGTGATCCTAACGGCCCTAAGGGTGGCAATTGGGCTCCCTGTACGGAGAAGAATCCAAACTTTATGGTCTTCAAACTGAACGACCAGGATGCTGAGGCTTCTTTCTTCGGTCAGCCCGAGAAAGCTCCACAACCCCAAGGTTTTGGCTTCCCAGGAAGATAATAAAAAGGGCAAAACAGTTTGAACTTGTTTTGAAGAGGGCGTCTATCTGTAGACGTCCTCTTTCTTTAGCTGTACAACCTTACCGAAACGGGCTAACGCTTTCATATCTGTCAGCTTCTTGTCGCCAATAATAATCCACACGCGGTTGTTGTTGGGGGCGATATGCTGCTGGTGGAACTGCACGATGTCCTGTACAGAAACAGCAGGCAGCAGGCGGGCAATGTCGGCGTTGGGATCACTGGTGTAGCCATCCCGGCGCTGATTGGCCACGTATTTGCTCATCGTGCGGAATGTGGGATAGTCGTTCTGAATATCGCTGATGACACTCTGTCGGGCAGCTTCGAGATTCTCTTCTTTCATCGGCATCTGACGCAACAGCGAATCGATGGTGGTGAGGGCTTCCAACGTCTTGTCTGCTTGTGTACCAGTGGCTGTGATGTATCCCAAAGCCCCCTGTGGATGCTGGGCGAGGCTGGTGGTGATGCTCTTTCCGCCAGTGGAGTAAGCCAGCGAACGGAATTCACGGACGTTCTGGAACAATACTGACGACATACCGCCACCGAAGTATTCATCCCACAACTTCAACTTGGTACGTTGTTCTACTGTAGGCAGGCCTCTGATGGCATCATAGCTGACGACATAGTTCTGGCGCGACTTAGGTACTTCGTAGAAGAAGATGGTAGGCTCCGAGTACTGTTGAAGGGGGCGGAAAGTGTCGGCCTGCTTGCGAGTGCACTGAGCTAAGGGTAGGGCGTGTTGCGACTCAGTCGCAACATACTCGACGGGCTGGCGACCGCAGTAGAACAGCTCGCAGTCGTACTGCTGTAGGTCGCGGAAGAGACTGAGCAGCTCGTCACTCTTCAGGGCCTTGATTTCTTTCTTCGACAGTTGGGTGAGGTAAGTCGACTTCTCACCATAGAGAATACGTTCCAGCATTGGTCTCATAACGTCGTCCTTTTGTTTACCGAAACTTTTACGGTTTACCTTGTCAGCATCCTTGGCTTCATTGAGTGCCTCGTTGTCCCCCTTTGCATTCCTCAGGAAGTGGGCCAAAAGTTGCAATGAGGGCTTCAACTGACTATCTGGTCCAGTGAGGTTGATGCTGAAGGCCACGTCGCCAGGAACCACCTCCATCGTGGTGCCCATGCGTTGCCATGCCTGCTCCAACTGCTGTTTCTTCAGCGAGTCAGTACCAATGGCATTCAGATAATCAGCCAACACCTTCAGTTTGGGAGTATGCAATTCACCATCCTTGTAGCGCAGCGTAAAGGTAAAGATGTCGTTGATGGGATTCTCTTTATAATATAAGGTAACGTGGTCGTTCAGCTGTTTTGTTGTCACGTCGTTCGCGAAATCAACGGTACGTATGACAGTCTCCTTGACAGGCATCTGCTCCAACTGCAGAGCAAAAGCAGATTTCGCATCCATGTTCTTTGGCGTGATGGGTTTGTAGCCAGGCTGCTTGATGGTCTCTTTGTCAGACGTACCGTATTTCTTTGACAGCGTGATGTGGTTGGCACTATAGTATTTCTTAGCGGCAGCAACGACATCTTCTTTCTTCAATTGTTTGATATGTGCAATCTTGTCCAGCACATCCTGCCAGGAATGGCCTTTGGCGTAGGCGTCAATCATCAGCTGAGAACGACCACTGATGGTTTCCAATTCACGTTCAGCCGCCATCACCAACTCTTTTTTCAGGGCTTCCATCTGTTCAGTACTGAACTGTCCGTTCATCACCTTTCGCACCTGTTCCATGATGCGCTCTTCTGCGGTCTTCACCTTGCCCAGAAGTTTGGGTATAATCAGGATTGCAGATCCTCCGGCATCAGCAAAAGCCATACTGGTGGCCAAAGCCATCATTACCTTATGTTCGTTCATCAGTGAGTCCAGCAGTCCTGCCTTACCATTCGACAGCAGTCCATTGGCTAAGTCCAAAGCATCGGCATCAGGTTCAAAGTCTGTTGGAGCCTTGAAGATTAACGCTTCTATTCCAATCAATGGAATAGGCAACTTCACCTCGTATTTTTCGTTAGGCTGAATGTCAGGCATGGGACTATAGCCGCGTTTTGGTGCGGTTCCTGTCTGTACGCGTCCGAAGGTTTGCTCCAGCAGAGCAGTCAGCGTAGAGTCTGGCGTGATGTCGCCACAGAGGATGAGGCCCATGTTCGAAGCCACATAATACTTCTTATAGAAGGCAGCCATATCCGACAGGCGTGGGTTCTTCAGGTTCTCCGTTGAACCAATGATAGGGTAGGCGTAAGGCTGCGTCTTGAACACAGCACCCATTATTTTCTCCATAGCTTCACCCATCCCATCAGCGGAGCGGTTCTTCTCTTCGTAGACGTTTTCCAACTCTCCCTGAAAACCGCGAAAGACTGGTGATATCAAGCGCTCAGAGTTAAGCCAGCACCATTGTTCCATATATTGTGGCAGGAACGAGTTGTAGTAGAACGTCTCGTCATAGCCTGTGCCTGCGTTCAGCCCGCTACCGCCGTATTTTGATATCAAGCGATTGAATTCGTTGGGAATGACGTAGTCGGATGCCTTCAGACTCAGTTCGTTGATATGCTGCTGAATCTTCGTGCGCTCTGCTTCATCATGTGTCTGCGACAACAGGTCGTACTGTGCCGAAATGCTGTCGAGCCAGGGCTTTTCTGCCTGATAGTCAATGGTACCAATACAATCGGTTCCCTTAAACATGATATGTTCGAAGTAGTGGGCAATACCTGTGTTGGGACAATCCTTGGCTCCCGCCTTCACCACAACAGCACCAAAAACCTTCGGTTGCGAGTGGTCTTCGTTTAGCCATACGGTCATACCGTTACTCAGTTTCAACTCCTTGACTTCCAGTTGTGCTTTGCTAACCAGACATGACAAAACACAAATCATTAGAAATGTAAATCGCTTCATAAGCTATAAAATGTTGATTTTCTGGGACAAAGGTACGAAAAAACTGAAAATAAAGAACAAAGAATTAAGAAATATTTCGTAATTTTGCACCGCAAAATGGAAAGAACGATTAAAAAGTAATAAGATTATGGCAAAGAAAGCATTATTGATGATTCTCGATGGATGGGGAATCGGTAAGCATGGTAAGGGTGACGTGATTTTCAATACCCCCACACCTTACCTCGATCTGTTAACAGCTACTTCAGCTCACTCTCAGCTGGCGGCTTCAGGTGAGGACGTTGGTCTGCCCGACGGACAGATGGGTAACTCTGAGGTGGGTCACCTGAATATCGGTGCTGGACGCATCGTTTATCAGGACCTCGTTAAGATCAATCGTGCCTGCAAGGACGGCTCTATCATGGAGAATCCGCAGGTGAAGGCTGCTTACACCTATGCCAAGGAGAACAACAAGAAGCTGCACCTGATGGGTCTGACCTCTGACGGTGGTGTGCACTCAAGCCTCGACCACCTGTTCAAGCTCATCGAGATTGGTAAGGCATACGGCCTGAAGAATCAGGTGTTTGTGCATTGCTATATGGACGGTCGTGATACCGACCCGCACTCTGGTAAGGGCTTTATCAAGCAGGTGAGCGACGTCTGCGCAGCTAATGATGCCGCTATCGCAAGTATTGTTGGTCGCTTCTATGCGATGGACCGCGACAAGCGCTGGGAGCGTGTAAAAGAGGGTTATGACCTCATCGTCAACGGTGTTGGTAAGCAGGCTACTGATATGGTGAAAGCTATGGAGGAGAGCTATGCTGATGGCGTAACCGACGAGTTCATCAAGCCTATCCACAATGCTTCCGTCAATGGTTGCATCGAAGAAGGCGACGTCGTTATCTTCATCAACTTCCGCAACGACCGTGCCAAGGAGATGACCATCGCTCTGACGCAGGAGGATATGCCTGAGCAGGGCATGAAGACCATCCCTGGTCTGCAGTACTACTGTATGACGCCATACGACGCCAACTTCAAGGGCGTTCACATCCTCTTCCCCAAGGAGAACGTAGAGGACACACTGGGCGAGTATCTTAGCAAGCAGGGCAAGAAGCAGCTGCATACCGCTGAAACCGAGAAGTACGCTCACGTGACCTTCTTCTTCAATGGTGGTCGCGAGGCTCCATACGATGGTGAGGACCGTATTCTGGTGCCCTCTCCGAAGGTGGCAACCTACGACCTGAAGCCCGAGATGAGCGCCTACGAGGTGAAGGACAAGCTGGTAGCTGCTATCAACGAGGCTAAATACGACTTCATTGTGGTGAACTTTGCTAATGGTGATATGGTGGGTCACACAGGTATCTACAACGCCATCGCCAAGGCTGTCTGGGCTGTTGACAACTGTGTGAAGGAAGTCATCGAGGCTGCTAAGGCCAACGATTATGAGGCTATCATCATTGCCGATCACGGTAATGCTGATAACGCCATCAACCCTGATGGTACACCTAACACCGCTCACTCACTGAACCCCGTGCCTTTCATCTATGTAACTAACAACAACTCGGCTACAGTGAAGGACGGTCGTCTGGCTGACGTGGCTCCCTCAATCCTGCACATCATGGGATTGGAACAGCCTGCCGACATGACAGGTGAGAATCTAATCAGTGACAATTGCTAATAAACAATTGACAAAGGATAAATGAAGAAGGTTTGCCTGCAAGCAAACCTTCTTTTATATTTAGAAACTGCGGAGCCAGGCTTTCAGCTCGAGCATCATTTCGAGGTGGTAGGGGAACGACTGACGGATGCCAAAACCGTGTCCGCCAGAGGGATAGATGTACATAGCAACAGAAACGCCATTCGTATAAAGTTGCTCGTAATAGCCGAGGCTATTGATAGGAGGAACGGCTTTGTCGTCATTGGCCAAAGCCAGAAAACAGCGTGGAGTATGTTTGTTGATATGTTTCTCGTTGCAGTATTCGTTAATCAGTTTCTGCTTGGCGCCCTTGCCTAAGAGATTGTCGCGCGAACCTTGATGGGTGACACCCCGTTCCATTGAAACGACAGGATAGAAAAGAATCTGGAAGTTAGGCATAGCGTCACTAGTGGCATGGGTGGCAACGGTAGAGGCCAGATGACCACCAGCCGAGAAGCCCATGATACCTACGTCGTTGGGATTGATGTGCCACGCTTCGGCATTACGGCGTACCAGTCGCATAGCCTCTTCGGCATCCTCTGCAGGGACGGTATAGTGGCCGTGAGGCATACGATACTTCAGCACGATGAGGGCAATGCCCTGCTCGTTGAAGAATGGCGCCCAGTCAAATCCTTCGTGCTGCATGGCCAGATGAGTATATCCGCCACCAGGACAGCAGACAATAGCTCGGCCTGTTGCTTTTTTCTCGTCGGGCAGGAAGACGGTGACTTTCGCCATATCTTCTGTGTCACCATTACTTGTACGCGGGCCTTCTGGCCATAGGTTCATCTCTGTACCCTCTTGGGCAGATGCCATTGTCGATACGAACATCATGAGGAAAAACAGTATTTTTTTCATAATTATTGGGTTTATTGCTTGCAAAGGTAATAAAAAAATCGTATCTTTGCGGCATTAAACGCGTAAAAACTTTAGGACTATGAATAAAAAGATGCTTTCTTTGGCGCTGATGACGGCAATAGCCGTTGGTGCGCAGGCAAAAGTGAAGCTGCCCCATTTGGTCAGCGACAACATGGTGATTCAACAACAGTCGGACGTTCGTCTGTGGGGCTGGGCAAAGCCAGGTAAGACGGTCGTTGCCACCACTTCGTGGAGCAACGAACGCTCTGAGGCGAAGGCCGACAAGGACGGTCGCTGGTTGCTGACGGTGAAGTCACCCAAGGCCAGTTACGAGCCGTTGCACATCACCTTCTACGACGGAGAGAGTGCAGTGACCATCAAGAACGTCCTCGCTGGTGAGGTTTGGGTGTGCGCTGGCCAGTCGAATATGGAGATGCCTGTCAAGGGCTTTGGCAACTGTCCTGTGCTGAACTACAATCAGGAGGTACTGGGGTGTGCTGGCAAGTGTCAGGTGCGCTCGGCGAAGATTCCCAGCATCATGCGAATGACGCCTCAGGAGGATGCTGACACCCAGTGGCGCGAGTGTTCGCCACAAACGGTCAGCGAGTTCTCGGCAACGGGCTATTTTTTTGCGAAGGTGATGAACCAAGCACTCGACATCCCCATTGGACTCATCGAGGCCAACAAGGGCGGCTCGCGAGTAGAAAGCTGGCTGACGAAGGAGAACCTGGAGAAATACACCAAGGAACCTACGGACACGACGGGTATCGTCAACTTCAAGAAGGAGTATGACTACCTTCGTGGATTGGTGTGGGGCAATGGTACGTTTAACCCCATTCTGAACTATACGGTCAAAGGTATCATCTACTATCAAGGTTGTTCGAACGTGGGCGATCCAGGCAACCAATATTCTGAGCGTCTGAAGCTGCTCGTCGAACAATGGCGCGCGCAGTTTAAGTTAGGCGAGATTCCATTCTATTTCGTGCAGATTGCGCCTTATGCCTACGACGGTGACGATGTAAATGGCCTGAGCGGTGCGTTGTTGCGCGAACAGCAGTTCCGTGCTTCGCAGATTATTCCCAATAGCGGACTGGTGTGTATCAATGACGCTGTCTATCCCTACGAGCCTTTGCAGATTCATCCTGCCCAGAAGCAGAAAGTGGGCGAACGCCTGGCGTTCCTCGCGCTGAACAAAACCTACGGATTCAGTACGATTATCTGCGAGAGTCCGTCGTTCAAGGAGATGAACATCAAGGACGACAAGGTCATGATTCACTTCAACAACGAGTGTGGAGGTATGAGTCGCTTCACGGATATTCAGGGTTTCGAGATTGCAGGTGCTGACCGTGTGTTCCATCCTGCCAAGGCTGAGCATTTCTGGCAACCTGGTGGCGGTGCTTGGGACGAGTGTTTCGTTATCAGCAGTCCTGAGGTAAAACAACCAGTTGCCGTTCGTTACTGTTTCCGCAACTTCCTGTTGGGCAATTTGGGCAATGCCGGAGGCCTGCCCCTATTCCCCTTCCGCACAGATAATTGGTAATCATATTGTTCAACGTTCAATGTTAATATGGAGCATCCTTTAGAGATATTCAAGTACTGTCCCGTTTGTGGCAGCGAGCATTTTGAAGTGCACAACTTCAAGAGCAAGAAGTGTTGCGACTGTGGGTTCACGTACTATGCCAACCCCTGTTCCGCAACGGCAGCATTTATCGTCAACGACAACGATGAGATGCTGGTCGTCCGTCGCGCCAAGGAACCAGCCAAGGGAACGCTCGACTTGCCTGGCGGATTCGTCGATATGGGTGAAACGGTAGAGGAGGGTATGGTTCGTGAAATCAAGGAGGAGACGGGCCTCGACATCACGAACATCCAGTATCTCTTCTCGTCGCCCAACGTCTACGTCTATAGCGGTATGGGCGTCCACACGCTCGATATGGATTATCTCGTCCGCGTTCATGGTGTTGTCCCTGCCATCAAAGCCGCTGACGACGCCGCTGAGGCTTTTTGGATTCCCATAGCCCAAGTTAATCCCGCCGAGTTCGGTCTCACCAGCATCCGCAACGCCGTCATCCGATTCTTAAAGGAATATAGAGTATAAAAATCGGATTCGGGCGGGCGCTCGCAATAATTCGGCCTCCCGCCCGAATTAATAAGGCCTCCCGCCCACATTAATGCGGGCGGCCGCCCGAATCTGATTACCTAGGCATTCTCTCCCTGTTACATCCCCACTAAATCCCTTTTTGCACGCCACTCTTCCCCTGTAAGCAGCAGGGGAAGAGCGGCGGCTTCCGTTAAGCACTAGAGAAACACAGCGGCTTCCGTTAAGCATCGTTTTTATGCGGTAGAAAAAACATTGGGCGGGCGCTATTCATATAGCGCCCGCCCTGGAAGGTTAATAAAAGATTCGGAAGTGTTATTTATTCCACGGAGTAGATTAATTATTCACCGACAACAATGACGCAACGGTTCTTGTCGTTCTCGTCGTAGGGCTGAACGGTATCGCCGAACGATTCAACCGTCATACGGCTGGCGTCAATGCCTTTCTCCTGCAGGGCCTTGGCCACCTTTTCGGCACGTGCCTTGGCATAGCCCTTGTTGACGCGAGGATTACCTGTGCCGCGGTCGGCATAACCCTTGATGCTAATACCCTTCTGAGGATACTTGTTGCACCAACTGACAATGCGGTTGAGCATGGCATCAGGCTCAGGATCGCTGAGGCGGATGTTGTAGAAGAACACTTCCTTCAGCGGTTCGTCCTTCACTACCACAGGTTTGGGCTCTGGTTTGGGCTCAGGCTTCTGCTCAACCTTTGCAACAGGTGCAGGTGCGGGCTCTTGGTAAACGGGCTCTGGGGCAGGCTCTGCCTTCTTCTTCTGGCCAAACTTATAGGTTAGGCCGAGAAGAGCTGACACTTGGAAGTCGGGGCAGTAGTTGCGCTTCTGGTTGAACTCGTCGTTCTTCATGTTGCCGTCGATTTCGAGACCGATGGCAAAATTCTTGCTGACGTTGAAGTTGAACTGCGTACCGAGGCGCATGTTATAACAGCTATGCTTGGAGCCGCAGAAATCGGGATTGGGATTCATGGTCAGTGCATCATTGCGCTCGTTGAACTCGTCGAAATCCCAGCCATAGTTGACACCAAAACCTAACAACATCACCCAGTCGAACACGTCGCACGTGCGGCGAGGATTGATGATATTGGTCATGTTCATCAACAGGTCGAGGTCGCCGGTAATGGCCTTGAACTTGTAGTCGTCAGAAAGCTTGGAGTTCAGGCTTACGCCGGGGATGGCGCTCTTGATTTCCCAGCCCTGTACATGAAGTCGTGCACCAATCTTTGAATTGAAGTAACGACCGAAAGAGAGAGCCACTTGTGGCGTGATGAGCTTATTGAATTTGTAGTTTGTGAACGTACCCTGTGCACCACCTTGCACGGTAATGAAGTTGTAAGGATAGTTATCCTCTACCGTTTGTGCCTGCACTGCGGTGGACACTCCGAAAAGGAGTGCCACAGCAGCGAGGATATTCTTGTAATTTTTCATAATCCTAAATCTTTAATTGGTTCTGAATTACTGCTTGGTAATCACAACTTTGTTGTTACCGGCATAGCTGATGTAGAGCTGGAACTTGTAAGTTCCTGCTTCGATGTTCAGGTTGCTGCCATCCTGGCTCAGGTCAGTTTCCGTACCACCCCAGTTGATAGCCCAGTCGTGGTTAGCACGGAACTTGTATTCGCCAGAAACAGCATCCGTCGTTACCTCCCAACAACCCTCGGCGGTGTTGTAGGTCATTTCCAAGTCTTCACCCCAGCCATTGAAGCCACCAATCATGCTGATGCTTTCAATCTTCAGTAGGCTATAAGTCATACCGGCTGCGTCGAGGTTGATCTGATAGAAGCCTGCACCTGGGTCGGGACAGTTCGGGCCACCGCCATCGGTCAGCGTACCACTCATGGTTGTACCGTTGATATACTCCAAGTCGTTGTCCCAGTTGTCCTTGTTGGGTTTGAACTTGAACTCGCCGTCCAGCCAGTAGTAACCCTGATATTGTCCGCTGCCGTTGCCAGCCAACTGGTGATTGGTGCTCCAGCCGCCTTCATTACCTATTTCATAGAAGAAGTCGGGATATCCGCTGTCTTCCTTGACGGTACAGTAAGCAGGACCATCGCCGTTGATGAAGAAACGGATGATGTAAGCTCCGTCGGCAGCGAGCTGCAGGTTAGCACCGTTATGCTCGAGGTTGTCCATCGCACCACCCCAGTTGATACCCCAGTCGTGGTTCATGCGGAACTTGTACTCGCCTGCATTGAGTGTCTCGCGAGCCTCCCAGCACTTGAAGTTCTCATTGTACGTCATGTCAATGTCAGTGTCCCAAGAACCACGGACAGAACCGATAATGCTGATGGAGTTGACAGCCGTAATCGTATAGGTCATCTCCTTCAGGTCAACCTGTACCAGATAGAAGCCTGCTGCTACGCCGTCGATATTAGGACCGCCATCGGTAGTCAGTGTGCCACCGGTAGCATCGCCAGAGGCTTTCTCCCAGTCACCATCCCAATTGTCCTTGTTGGGCTTGAACTTAAACTCGCCGTCCAACCAGATGATGGCTTCATATTGTCCGAGACCATTGCCATAGAGAGGATGAGGCTCACTCCAGCCGCTCTCGTTACCAATCTCATAGATGAACTCGTTGAAGCCAACGGGTGCATAAGTCCATGTCTGATCAAGCATATTGAAGGTGAGGTCATAGAACAGAGCATCGGGGTCGGCTGTGATAATCAGGTTGTTGCCTTCGTTGTTGTAATTGAACTTACCCTCTTCCTCGGCAGCTGCCAGACAGCCGCTCCAGTCGCCGCCAAGACCGCTCTCGGGCGTCATCTTGAACTCGATGTTGCCGCCATCCTCAGCAGCGGGGATGCGCACCTTGAAGGTCGGATTCTCATACGGGTCGCTGCCGTCGTTGGTCAGCTTGTAGGTCGTGTCGGTGTTGTCCCAGCCATTGATGGAACCAGTGAGGTAGTAGGCTGCCTCGATGTTGGGAGCCTGCGGAATGGCCGTGATATGGAACACGTCGGAGATAATCTTCACCGTCGTACTGCCATTGGTGAGCCACGTGCTGACCGTAGCCTCAACGGCACGCTCAACAGGACGGCGGCCAAACGTTTTGGCGACATAACTATGCAAGTCTGCTGCCGTCATCACACCGTCAGCAGTGATGTCGTAAGTAGCATCGCCACCCAATGTGATGACGTAGGAAGTAAGCTTGTAGCCGGCATCTGTTGACGTCGGAGCCGTGATGTTGCACACCTTTACCTTATCGGCGGTGACGCTGTTGAAGTCGATGACGCCTACCGTAGAGACGCTTCCGTTGCCGAAGCTGACGGTCTCAGGCTGTGGCACGACCTGAGGACTCAGCCAGTCTTTGTAGTCGTCGGTGCAAGCTGCTATCGACGCTACAAAAGCTATCAATGATAATATTTTCTTAATCATAATTGTATTCCTTATTGATTATTGTTTGATGAAACGGATGTAACCCGTGATATCGTTGAAGATAATCATATACTTGCCTGCCTCGGGGATTACCAGGTTCGGACCATTGCCCACACCATAGACGTACATGCCTTCAGAATAGTCGACGAATGCACCACCCTTGTTGAAGTCCCAAGAGTTGGCCTGCTTGATCTTTACCTCGTCGCCGGCAGCAAAGTCGTAAGTGATATACCAGTCGTGGTTCTCCCAACCAGTCGAGCACGCTGTCATTGGAGTATCGCTCCAGCCGTTGAACGAACCGGAGATAGCCATACCGTCATAGACAGGAGCAGCGCCGTCGTACTTCTCAATAGTCAGGGCTGTGGTGTTCTCCTTGTCACCAACCTTAGCCAGTTCGGCGGTGTTCAGTGTAATCTTGTAGAGACCAGCCTCACCGACAGTGATGTTTCCGGAGCCACCGTCGTTCTTCACGTAGCCGCCATCGTTCTGGCCAATTTGCGTTGCCCAGCTGTCATCCATAGAGCCACGGAGCTTGAAGCCGTTACCGCCCAGATAGCCAATCCACTGGATTTCGCCAGCACCGGTCTTGGTATCGTAGACGACACCGTCAATGGTCTGCATCGGAATGACACACTTACCTTTGTCACCACCCCAAGAGCCGTCAGCAATGTCGGCACCGATGAGCCACCAAATCTCAGGATCAGTGGGCTTCAGTACCATATAATAAGGTACAGTGTTTATCGTAATCACATTTGAGTAGATGGGGTAGTACTCGTTGAACGAAGCGTCGCGAACAGCAGCTTTCACACGAACTAACAACTGTTGTATGGCAGGGGTAGTAGCCTCCGTCCAGCCGAGCATCTGCAACATCGTGCGATTCAGATTCTGGGCGTTGATTTCGACGTTGCTGCCATTGCTGAATGTTTCGTCGAGCACGAAATAGTCAGCTCTGCTGTTGTCGTCGGCATTGGCGTCGAAAGGCGTCGTGAACTGGCCTGTTGGTGACATCTCAACCCAATAGGTTGGTACTACGGGAGCATTGAAGTCGTTGTAGGGAGTAGGCTGCGACCAAGTGAGAACGATGGGGGCAGTGGTCTTCTCCAAGTCAATGTTTCCATTGACGGACAGCTCGTTGAGCACGAACGTCGTGGGCTGGGTCAGCGTGGGGTTCGAATCGCGGTCGTCCTTACATGAAGTGAAGAGCGAAAGACCCGCAACAGCCAGCAGTATTGTTGATTTGAATATAGTCTTCATAATATTTCAATTTTCATTTTTCATCTTTATTAATAGCCCTCGTTCTGCACCAGATTAGGATTAGCCGTCATATCAGAGGAAGGAATAGCAAACAGGTTACGGTAAGCAGGCAGGCTGGCACCATTCTCGGAACCGCCTTTCCATTCCCAAGCATTCTCGCCACCGCTCTTATCGCCGGCATAGACGCCGTAGCGGATGAGGTCGGTACGACGAAAACCTTCCCAGTAAAGCTCACGGCTGCGCTCGTCAAGAATTTGCTGCAACGTGCAGCTGTTCACGATACCGGTATTGGCACGCTGGCGCAGAGCATTGATATACTGGGTGCCGGTAGCACTGGTAGTACCGTTATTCAGACGGGCATCGGCCTCTGCGGCAATGAGGTAAGCTTCGGCAGAGCGCATTAGGAAATAATCAGCATCGGGGAAGATGGTGCTATGAGGTGTTGCTCCGGTGGAATAGGTATTGCGATACTTTCCAACAGAGAAACCAGAAGCAAATTCGGATGGCGTGCTTGCCGACAGGGTGCGGTCAACGCCAAAGAACAATGCACGATCATCACCTGCAACAATAGCCATTTCACGGATGGTAACATTAGGAGCATCGCCCTTGGGGAAGAATTTCTCCACCAACTGACGACGGGCGCGGTTGCCAGCCCAGAACTTCTCAACCATACCGAAATCACCGTCGACATCCATATCTGCTTTCCATGCTGAAGACATCAGGAACATGGATGTACCATAGGACGTTGTGGTAATACCGTCACCCAATAGAGGCAGTATAGCCTCGACGCTGGAACCATTCTCGCCATTGTCGCCCATGAAAAGCATCTGGTAGGCACTCCAGCCATTCTTGCCACTCGTCCACAGCTTGTGGGGACCGTTGATAACCTTCTCGGCATACTCCTTGGCCTCAGTCCAGCGGGCGCTGCCGGAATATACCTCTGCATTGAGATACAGACGAGCCAGCAGCAGGTTAGCAGCATCCTGGTCAGCACGGCCATAGCCGTCGGAACTGCTCGTGCGGGCTACGGGAGCCTGCATCTGGTCCTTCACCTCCAGCAGTTCGCTCTCAATCCACTTGAAAAGGTCGGCACGCTGAATCTGCTCAGGAGAAGTAGACATCAGCTCAGTAGCGAACGGCACGTTGCCAAAGCAGTCCATTAGGAAATAGTAGTACATGGCACGGAGGAAACGCACCTCAGCAGTGCGGGTGGCGTCAATGCCATTGCAAACATCGAGATAGTGGTTGCAGAAAGCGATGCTGGTATACAGACGGTTGTAGAAACCTTCTAGCATCGGATGACTCGCCCCCCAAGAGTTGTAGTTGAATTCAGGAATACCAGGGTCACCCCAGGCACAAATGGCCTCGTCGGTGGTCAGTTCGTTAGCGTTAAACATCTGACGGACAAAACCAGTGGTACCTCCGTCCAGACGGTTGATGTCACATACATAGTCATCTTTTGGAGCACCCTTACCGTCACCGCCATAGTTACCGGCAACCGCCATCGTTGCATAGCACTTCGTAAAGAGCTCAGGTTCGCTAGGCGTCATCACAGTACTAGGGTCGATGGGGGTCACGTCCAGATCCTTTGTGCAAGAGCTCAGTCCGGCTACAGCAAAAGCTACTGCTGTAACGGGAATCAGATTTTTGAAATATCTTAAGTTCATAATCGTAATCTTTTTTACTTATTTACTTTTTTCACCTTTACTTAGAAGTTCAGGTTCAAACCACACTGGATAGTGAAAGGACGAGGATAAACCTCATTGTCGATACCACCAAAGACTTCAGGATCGAGGCCGTCGTACTTGGTAATCGTAAACACGTTCGTAGCAGCCAGATAAATGCGGCCGGAAAGTCCATTGTAATTGCCACCTTTGAAGAGGTCTTCGAAAGAATAACCGAGCGTGATATTGTCACACTTCAGGAATGAAGCATTACGAACGAAGTAGTCGGTCTTCACGTAATCGTAGGTTGTCCATCCGTTTCTTACGGCCTGTGGAATGACATTCTGCAGGTATTCAAACGATGCGTCGTAGCGCATGGCCACGTTAGAGAAACCAGCGCCGCGGTCCCAGTACACATAGTTGTCGAAGCTGGCACGGAGTCCGAAACCGAGGTCCCAGTTCTTCACCTGAATGCGGGAGCTCAAACCTGCGGTGTAAGGAGCAGCGGGGCTCTTGTAGAAATAACGGTCGGCATCGTTGATAACGCCATCGGCGTTACGGTCTACATAGACTCCTTCAAGAGGAATGCCGTTCTCATCATAAACCTGCTGGAACACATAGAACGAACTGGCGGGATGGCCTACAGCATGAGCCTGTACTTGGTTACCGGTACCGGCTGAGATACCACCAGTCATGACGATGTCGCCCTCGCCTGTCAGCTCGGTAATCTCATTTTTATTATAGGTGAAGTTGGCGGTCACTTCCCACTGAACATCTTCTGTCTGGATGGGACGTACAGTCAGAGCGGCCTCGACACCTCTGTTCTCCAGCGAACCAATGTTCGACCAGACCTCATTACGGAAGTTAGAACCTGCAGATACCGTAGCTTTGTTAATCAGGTCTGTGGTTTTGCGATAGTAATAATCAACGCTACCGCTGAGGCGGTTGTGGAAGAAGGCAAAGTCGAGACCGGCATTCCATGTAGTGGTGGTCTCCCACTTCAAGTGCTTGTTGTAGGCATCGGGCAGATAGAGCAGACCACTGTCGTTGACGCCTAAGATGGGATAACGGCCGTCGACGCTGCTAGAGTTTACGTTATAAGTGGCAAAATAGTTGTAGTTACCAATGCCATCCTGCTGACCAGTCTTACCCCAACCTAAGCGGAGCTTCAGTTCGTCCATCCAGCTGACATTCTTCAGGAAGGCCTCTTCGTTGATCTTCCAACCAAGGGCTACAGAGGGGAATGTTGCCCAATGGTCGTAGAAACGACTTGAACCGTCACGACGCACGGTGGCTGTAACCATGTAGCGGTCGAAAGCGATGTAGTTGGCACGTCCGAAGAAAGAGACGAGATAGCTCTCTTGCTCCCACTCTTTACTGCTTTCCGAGAAAACGGTGCCACGCAGAGCTGCCAGTGTTGGGTCGTCTACAACCTTTCCGTCGACAAGCGTTGTGCCATAGGTCTGTGGATAGAGGCTCGTATATCGTTCATTGCCCCAAAACTTATTATGACTCCACTCGTAACCGACCATGATGTCGAAATGCTGAGTCTTTAGGAAGTCTTTGTAATACTGAGCATATGCAGAGAAGGTGAGGTTATATTTATTTTCTTTTGTAAAACCGCTGTTGCCATAATAATAGCTTGACGAACCCCAGGGAGCCAAATCGACCTCTTGCTTACCATTTGCCCAGTCACCGCTGGCATTGGCATGCAGACGCAAATCTTCGAAACCGTGAATTTGGTAGTCCACCTCTACATTACCCATGTAGTCAAAGCTGTTTGCGCGGTCGTTGCGCTCGTTAATCATAGCTACGGGGTTCTTGCCAGGGCCTGTGGCACGGATGGCACTCGTGATAGTATAGTCGTTATAAGCGGCACCATCGCCAGCCCATTGCCAATATCCGCGGAAGTCCTCAAAGCGTGGGTCGCTGCTTGTAACGAACTTTGTTGGATCGAAGCGAACTGCCTCACTGATGGCGCCCGTGGGAGCATAACGGTTGTGCGAGTACATAAACTTACCGTTGATGTTGAACTTCAAATGGTCGTCAAGCAACGAGGGGTTTAGCGTCACACTGGCGGTAGTACGCTGGAAGTTGGAAGTCTTCAGAATACCGTTTTGGTCGGTGTAGCCTACGCTGAGACGATAAGGCATGTTCTTCAGACCACCCTGAACGGTGATGTTATGGTCTGTAGACACAGCAGGATGGAAAATCTCCTCCTGCCAGTCGGTGTTGCCATAGTTCAACAGACTGGCAGCCTTAGAATCTGCACCATAATAATCAATAATGAATTTGCGATATTCGTCGCCACTAAGTACGTCGAGTTTGTTGCGTTTCACAGAATAGGAAACGTTGCCGTTGTAGCTCACCTTGGGAGCCTGACCCTGACGGCCTTTCTTTGTGGTGATAATAATGACACCGTTAGAACCGCGGCTACCATAAATAGCAGTAGCTGAAGCATCCTTCAGCACAGTGAACGACTCGATATCGTTCGGGTTAACCATCGACAGGGCATTGGGTGCACCCTTTACGCCCTGGCGGTCCATTGCCAGACCGTCAATCACAATCAGAGGGTCGTTAGAGGCGTTCAGTGAAGAACCGCCACGAATACGGATGGTACTGCTACCACCAGGTGTACCGCCATCGCTGGTTACGTTTACACCGGCAATCTTACCTTGGATCATGTCTTGAGCACTGACAATCAAACCATGGTTCTTCTCATCGGGCTTCATGGCCGTCACAGAACCGGTGAGGTCGTTCTTACGGGCAACACCATAACCAATGACAACAACCTCGTTCAATAGCGCTGCATCGTCTTGGAGAATAATCTCAACGTTGGGAGCAGCCTTGACAGTTGCTGTCTGATAACCGATGTAGCTGACGGTGATGTCAGCGCCCTGATTGGCTTTCAAGGTGAAGTTACCATCGAAGTCGGTGACTGCAGCGGTTTGTGTGTTCGCTACACGTACAGTGGCTCCAATGATGGGTTCACCCAGAGCATCCTTAACATGGCCTTTCACGTCTATTTGCGCAAAGGCTCCTACCGATAGGAATAGTCCTAACATCAGGACGAGCATCCTAAACGGAATCTTAATGTTTACCTGCTTCATCATTTAATTTTTAAAGTTAGTATTTTATAATAAGTTCACAATAAACAGAGAGAATTGATTTAAATCAAGCGCAAAGGTAAGAATAATTTCAGTTCGTTGATACTTTTTTTTAAATAAATACGTTATATAGTTAATGCAAACGTTTGCATTGACGTTTATTAATAAATATATAAGGTAAAGGTCCAACGAACGAAACTTTTCAATAACTTTGCACGCAGAAGCGTGCTAAAACGCAAAGTAATGCTGAAAACCTGATGAAAGAAAAGACGCCATTGACAATGAAGGACATAGCCCGCGAGTTTGGAATTAGCGTGGCAACAGTGTCTCGTGCATTGAAGGATTCGCCCCGTATATCAGCAGAACGCAGGGCGGCCATCCAGCAGTATGCACGTGAGCATAACTTTACGCCTAATGTCATTGCTGAGTCGTTGCGTTTTTCACGGGTACAGCCCATCAAGGTGATAGGTGTCATTATTCCCGAGTTTACCCATTTTTACTTTATGTCTGTTTTGTCTGGCATTGAAGAAGAGGCACTGGCTCGCGGCTATCGTATCATGGTGGCACAGAGTGATGAGAAATATGAGCGTGAGGTACGTATCTGCCAGTCATTCTATGAGAATAAGGTATGTGGTATCATTGTTTCACAGGCAAAGGATACGCAGAAATACGACCACTTCCAGAAACTGATGGATGCAGGTGTTCCGTTGGTTTTCTATGATAGAATATGTACGGGCGTGAATGCCAGCCGTGTTGTGGTTGATGATTATATGGGTGCATTCAATGCTGTAACCTATTTGATAGAGACAGGCTGCAAGCGCATTGCCTTTTATGGTTCGGTGCCCACGTTGGAGATTTCAAAAAACCGTTTTAATGGTTATAAGGATGCCTTGCTGAAACACGGGTTGGAATATGACGAGACCATTACCCGTATCTGTGATAACCGTGCTGACGCTGAGGCTATTACGCCAGAACTGTTGCAACAAGAAACTCGGCCTGACGGATTCTTTGCCGTCAACGACGACACGGCCATTGGTATCTTGTATACGGCAAAGCGTATGGGTTTGAAAGTGCCGCAAGACATTTCAATCTGCGGTTTTACCAATGGACAGCGTGCTGTGGCCTGTGACCCAATGCTGACTACCGTTGAACAACGGGGCGTCAAGGTTGGTGAAGAGGCAGCAGACATCCTGATAAGTCATGTGGAGGGAACAATTCCCTTGGATAAGGCTGAGCGTCGTATTGTCCGCACCAGACTGATTATAAGAGGAACAACAAAATGATATAAGATATGAAACAAAAACCTAATTTACCGTTTTGGAGTCTTTGGAACCTGAGTTTCGGTTTCTTTGGCGTTCAGATTGCATACGCCTTGCAGTCTGCTAACATCTCCCGTATTTTTGCTACGTTGGGCGCAGACCCGCATAATCTAAGCTATTTCTGGATACTGCCCCCGTTGATGGGTATCTTGGTACAGCCCATTGTGGGAACGTTGAGCGATAAGACATGGACACGCTTCGGACGTCGTATACCTTATTTGTTTATAGGAGCCACGGTTGCCGTACTGGTGATGTGCCTGCTGCCAAATGCCGGTTCTTTGGGACTGACGGTGGGTGCTGCCATGTTGTTCGGACTGATAGCTTTGATGTTCCTTGATACCAGTATCAATATGGCCATGCAGCCGTTCAAGATGCTGGTAGGCGATATGGTCAATGAGGAACAGAAGGCCAAAGCCTATTCCATCCAGTCGTTCCTCTGCAATGCTGGTTCGGTGGCAGGCTACTTGTTCCCATTTATCTTTACCTTCATTGGCATTAGCAATGTGGCTGAGAAAGGCGTGGTTCCTGACAGTGTTATCTGGTCGTTCTATATCGGTGCTGCCATTCTGATTGGCTGTGTGGTTTATACCACGTCAAAGGTCAAAGAGTGGAATCCGCAGGAATATAACGAATACAATCCTGTGTCAGAAGAAAAGGAAGAAAGCGCCAACTGGATTACCCTCCTGAAGAATGCCCCTTCCACCTTTTGGAAGGTCGGACTTGTGCAGTTCTTCTGCTGGGCAGCATTCTTGTATATGTGGAACTATACGACGGGTGCTATCGCTGAGACAGTGTGGAATACGACCAATCCTGCCAGTGAGGACTTCCAGGCAGCAGGTAACTGGGTAGGCGTGCTCTTTGCTGTGCAGGCCGTGGGTTCTGTCGTTTGGGCGACTCTGCTGCCTCAGTTTAAGAACACGAAGGTGGCATACGCGGTAAGCCTCTTGTTGGGTGCAGTCGGTTTCGCTATGGTACCGTTCCTACACGACCAGTATCTGCAGTTCATTCCATTCCTGCTCATTGGCTGTGCGTGGGCCGCTATGCTAGCTATGCCGTTTACGTTTGTCACCAATGCACTGCAGGGCTATGGTCACATGGGAGCCTATCTGGGCTTGTTCAATGGAACCATTTGTATTCCGCAGATTGTCGCAGCCCTTTGTGGTGGCGTCGTTCTCTCGCTGATAGGTAGTCATCAGTCGTCCATGATGCTGGTGGCAGCAGTCTTATTAGTAGTAGGTGGAGCTTGCGTGACAGTGATTAAAGAGCACAAAGTGCAATCGGTTGCATAAAAGGATTCGACATCGTTAACAATTAAAGATAATACGCTTATGAAAATCTTATTTAATGTAGAATACCACACCACTTTTGGCGAGAATTTGGTGTTAAATATTTTGCCCGAGAAAGAAATTGGTAAGGTGTCGCAGCACAAGATGACGACGCTCGATGGTGAGCACTGGTTTGTAGAAATAAGAAAAGAGACAATACCAGGCACGTTCATTGATTATTATTATAGTCTTATGCGTGGCGACCAAGAAGCCCGCCATGAGTGGATGGTCGAACCCCATCGTTTGGAATTTGCTGCTACGAAGGCTACCCGTTATGTGGTCTATGACCACTGGATTGACATCCCTGAGGATGCATACATGTATAGCTCAGCCTTTACGGAGTGTGTGGCGGCTCGCAAGCGTGCGCTTAGCACGAAGTCAGAATATCAGCGTACTATCCGTTTGAAGGTTCGTGCACCACAACTGAGAATGGGCGAAAAACTGGCCATCGTGGGTGAGCCGGAATTGCTAGGAGCGTGGAATGCCCAAAAGGCAATTGTGATGGATGAGCATGAATATAACGAATGGGCTGTCTCGCTGGATGCCTCACGACTGCCTTCTGGTCGTTTTGAGTTTAAATTCATAATCATTGGCAACGAGACCGATTCTCCGATGTGGGAACCTGGTGCTAACCGTTCTATCGACGTTCTGGAGATGGATGCCAACGAAGTAGTGGTCTACGAATTGTCTCAGGCTTATTTCCCCATTTATCCTTGGAAGGGTGCCGGCACGGTAGTTCCTATCTTCTCTTTGCGGAGTGAGGGGTCTTTCGGCGTAGGTGATTTCGGTGATTTGAAACTGATGATTGATTGGGTGTCGAAGACTGAGCAGCGTTTCTTGCAGGTGTTGCCTATCAATGATACCAATATCACCCATACCTGGCAAGATAGCTATCCCTATAATTCCATCAGCATCTATGCCTTACATCCACAATATACCGACTTCCGACAGTTGCCAGAAATAAAGGATAAGGAGAAGAAAGAAAAATTCGAGCAGTTACGTCAGGAGTTGAATGCCCTGTCGCAGATTGACTACGAACGGATGTTTAGTGCCAAGATGGACTATCTGCATGAATTGTTTGCTCAGGAATGGGCTACTGTGAAACGTCGTGCTTCTTACAAGGAGTTTTTTGAGGAAAACAAAGCGTGGCTCGCACCTTATGCTGAGTTCTGCTACTATCGTGACCTCTATGGTACAGCAACCTTCTCCGAATGGCCCAAACCGCTGGCAAAGCCAGATAAGAACATAACCGATTTTTGGTGTTATGTCCAGTATAACCTTGATCAGCAGATGCGTGCTGCTCACGATTATGCCCGCAAGCACCGTGTTGTCCTCAAAGGCGACATCCCCATCGGCATCAGTCGTGATGGTGTTGAGGCTTGGGTAGAACCAAAGTATTTTAATCTCAACGGACAGGCTGGTGCGCCGCCCGATCCGTTCTCGGCCGATGGTCAGAACTGGGGATTTCCCACCTATAATTGGGACGAAATGTTGAAGGACGGCTGTTCGTGGTGGGTACGTCGCTTCCGCAAGATGGCACAGTATTTTGATGCTTATCGCATCGATCATGTATTAGGTTTCTTCCGTATCTGGGAGATTCCCGTGCCAGAGAAGTCCGGACTGGAAGGACAGTTTGCTCCTGCATTGGGTTTAAGCCGTGAAGAGATAGAGAGTTATGGTATTATAGGTCACGAAGACCTCTTCTTGGTCGATCACAAGCGTAAGGACCGCTGGCATCCACGCATTGCCGTACAGTATCAGGCTCCTTATGAGAAATTGGACGAAGGTGAGAAGTATAATTTCAACCGACTCTACAACGACTATTTCTATCGTCGTAACAACCAGTTCTGGTATCAGGAGGCCATGAAGAAACTGCCTCGTCTGACACAGGCAACCCGCATGCTCTGTTGTGCCGAGGACCTTGGTATGGTACCCGACTGCGTGCCTTGGGTGATGAACGAACTGCGTATCCTCTCGCTCGAAATCCAGACAATGCCGAAAGACCCCAATGTCCGGTTTGGCAAATTGTCGCATAACCCCTACCGCTCGGTATGTACCTTCTCCACTCACGACATGCCGACGCTACGTCAGTGGTGGGACGAGGACAATGAACAGACTCAGGCTTACTATAATGGTCCATTACGTCGCGGTGGTGATGCACCTCATCCACTGCCAGGATGGTTGGCAAAAGACATCCTGAGTCGTCAGCTCACCTCGCCCTCTATGCTGTGTCTGCTGTCGCTGCAGGATTGGCTGTCTATCGACGAACGTCTGCGCCTGCCGGACCAGAATGCCGAGCGTATCAATATCCCAGCGAATCCCCGCCACTATTGGCGCTATCGTATGCACCTCACCATCGAACAACTGATGAAGGAGGACGACTTCAATGACACTATCAAGACATTAATCATTCAAAGTGGACGAAAATAATTCTTCAAGATGAAACGCAAAAACTTATTTCTAGCATTCATGCTGTTGCCAATGGTGGCAATGGCAACGGAAGTCAAGTCACCCAACGGTAATGTTGTGCTTAACTTCACGATTGACGACGGGCGTCCAACCTATACCTTATCTTATAAGGGAAAGGACGTGGTACGCCCTTCACATTTGGGACTTGAGTTGGCCAAGGACAAACATGCCTCCATGGGCATGAACGAGCGAGACCTTATGGACGGCTTCACTCTCGTCAAGGAGGAGACTTCCACTTTCGACGAGACGTGGCAACCCGTCTGGGGCGAGACCCGCGACATTCGCAATCACTATGTCGAGTATGTTGCTGTGCTACAGCAACAATGGCGCTCTGCCCCCGCTAAAGCTGCATCTGGCATGCAGCTCCAGCCTCGTCAGCACCGTCGCGAGATACTCATCCGTTTCCGTGTTTACGACGACGGCATCGGATTCCGTTATGAGTTCCCGCAACAGCCAGACTTGAACTATTTCCTCATCAAGGACGAACGTACGGAGTTTGCAATGGCTGGCGACCATACCGCTTGGTGGCTGCCAGGCGACTATGACACGCAGGAACAGGAAACACAAGAGACTAAACTCTCTGAAATCCGTAGTCGTATGAAAGAGGCAGTCAACTGGGGCAATTCCTCTGTTGCTGTTTTTTCTATGACGGGTGTCCAGACCTCTCTGCAGATGAAGTCGCAGCCTATGGATATTGACGGTGAAAGACGCAGTCTTTACATCAATATCCATGAAGCTGCGTGTGCGGATTATGCCACGATGCATTTGGAACTGGTCGATGCTGAAACCACGGAGCTAACGACGAAGCTCATGGGTGGCAGCAATGCCTATACGCCAGCGCCTTCCACTGTGCCCGGTGGTTCTCCTGCCGGCTCCTATCCCCTGCCGCAGCCCTTCACCTTTGTCAGCCACCTGACGCCTGACGCTACAGGCCTGAAGGGTGCCATGCAGACGCCCTGCGAGACGCCCTGGCGCACCATCATCGTCAGCGACGATGCCCGCGACATGCTTTCCTCCAATCTCATCCTCAACCTCAACGAACCCTGTAAACTCGAGGACACCTCATGGATTCATCCTACGAAATACTGTGGCGTATGGTGGGAGATGATTGTTGGTAAGTCTTCTTGGAACTATACCGACGAATTCCCCAGCATCAAACTTGACAACATCGATTGGAAGAAAGTGAAACCCAACGGCCGCCATGCTGCTAACAACGAAAAGGTGAAACGATACATCGACTTTGCTGCTAAGAATGGTCTCGACCAAGTGTTGGTAGAAGGTTGGAATGTTGGTTGGGAAGACTGGGCCAATATGTGGAAGCGTGACGTCTTCGATTTCCAGACGCCCTATCCCGATTTCGACATCCAGATGCTCAACGACTATGCCCACTCTAAGGGCGTCAAAATATTGATGCACCACGAGACCAGCTCTTCGACACAGAACTACGAACGTCACATGGAGAAGGCCTTCCAGTTGATGAATAAGTACGGTTACGACGCAGTAAAGACGGGTTATGTGGGTGACATTATCCCACGTGGCGACCACCATTACTCGCAGTCGATGAACAACCACTACCTCTATGTTGTCAAAGAGGCTGCCAAACATCACATCATGGTCAATGCCCATGAGGCTACGCGTCCCACGGGTCTCTGCCGTACCTATCCTAATTTGGTGGGTAACGAGTCGGCTCGTGGTACGGAGTACGAAGCATTTGGAGGCAGTCGTCCCGATCACACCTGCATCCTGCCCTTCACCCGTTTGCAGGGTGGTCCGATGGACTATACTCCAGGCATCTTCGTCACCCGTCTCAACACGTGGAGCAACAACACCTCTTGGGCGCGCATCACCATTGCTGGTTCGCTGGCACTCTACCTCACCATGTATTCACCCCTGCAGATGGCTGCCGACCTACCCGAACACTACGAGCAGTTCGACGATGCTTTCCAGTTCATACGCGACGTGGCCTGCGACTGGGACGAGAGTATCTATCTCGAGGCCGAACCTGCCGACTACATTACCGTCGCCCGTAAGGCTAAGGGTACTGACAATTGGTTCATTGGTGGCAAGTGCGACGAGAATGGTCATAAGACCAACATCAAACTCGACTTCCTTGATAAAGGTAAGAAGTACGACTGCACCATCTATGCTGACGCCAAGGGTGCGCATTACGAGACGAATCCCCAGGCTTACACCATCACAAAGCGTGTAGTCAAACAGGGTGATGTACTGAAACTGACGGAGGCTCCCGGTGGCGGATTCGCTGTGTCGTTGATGGCTAAATAGTCGCTGATGCCAACCGCAGGTGCCATACAGGCTCTCCAACAACAACGCCTCTTGCTCCAGCTGGAATACCAGACGGAGAAAGAGGCTTACCGCCAACAAACCGAGACAATCGGTATCGGGCGGAAGGTGAAGCGTGGTGATGCCTGGTGGCCGCTCCGCATAGGTAAGAGCTACTATAATTCGCTCAACCAACTGGCGCTGGAAGTTCATCGGACGAAAGACACAGACATTGAACACAATTTCGAGTTCGGGCGTCCAGTCGTATTTTTCTCTAGCGAATCTAGACCATCTAGTAATTCTAGGTCATCTAGAGATTCTAGTGAAACTACCATCCGTTATTTCCGTTTCACGGGTGTGGTGAGCTATGTCGATGGCGACCGCATGGTGGTAACGCTGCCCGATAATGCCCAAATTATCGACCTGCAAGGGGCAGATAATGTCGGCATACAACTGTCGTTCGACGAGACGAGTTATCGGCTGATGATGGAGGCGTTGGATCGTGTCATCCGAGGCAAGGGACGCTTGGGTTATCTACGTGACCTCTTTCATTCAAAGAGTCAAAAACCGGAGACCTTTACGTTCCAGCCGATGCATTTCCCCTATCTGAATGCGACACAGGAACAGGCAGTCAATGAGGTGCTGCGAGCCAAGGATGTAGCTATCGTTCATGGCCCTCCAGGCACGGGAAAGACGACAACACTCGTTGAGGCCATCCGTGAAACACTGATGCGCGAGAACCAGGTGCTGGTTTGTGCACAGAGCAATATGGCGGTCGATTGGATATCCGAAAAACTGGTCGATCGGGGTATTAACGTTTTACGTATAGGTAACCCTACGCGTGTCAACGACAAAATGCTGTCGTTTACCTACGAGCGTCGTTTCGAAGCTCATCCCGACTATCCCCAGCTGTGGGCCCTACGCAAAGCCATCCGCGAACTGCGAAGCCACCGTTCCCGTCGGGCCACCGACGGATACCACCAAAAACTGGAAAGCCTGAAAAGCCGTGCTACGGAATTGGAAATCCGCATCAATAGCGAACTCTTTGGCGAGGCACGTGTCATCGCTTCGACATTGGTGGGTTCTGCTAACCGTCTGCTCGATGGTCAGAAATTCGGATCTTTGTTTATCGATGAGGCTGCCCAGGCGTTGGAGGCAGCCTGTTGGATTCCCATGCGACGCGTCAGTCGTGTGATACTTGCTGGTGACCATTGTCAACTGCCGCCTACCGTCAAGAGTATTGCTGCCATGAAGGCTGGTTTAGGCAAGACGCTCATGGAACGTATTGTCGAGACGCATCCGGAGGCTGTTACCCTGCTGCGTATCCAATATCGTATGAACGATGACATCATGCGCTTTTCCTCCGACTACTTCTATCATGGTCAGGTGGAGAGTGCTCCTGAGGTGAAGTTCCGGGGCATCCTTGACCTCGACACCCCCATGGAGTGGATAGATACTTCTGAATATGCGGAATTATCTGACGACTCAGAGGGAGAAGACCTTTCCTTCAAAGAAGAATTCGTAGGCGAGAGTTATGGTCGTATTAACAAGGCCGAGGGTATGCTCACCATGCATGTCCTGCAACAGTATTTCGAACGTATAGGCAAACAGCGCTTGTTGGATGAACGTATCGATGTGGGCATGATTTCACCTTATCGTGCTCAGGTGCAGTATTTGAGGCGTCTGTTGATGAAAAGTGCGTATTTCAAACCCTTCCGTAGACTCATTAGTATCAATACTGTTGATGGTTTTCAGGGACAAGAACGCGACATAATCGTCATATCTATGGTACGTTCCAATGATGAAGGGCAGATAGGCTTCCTCCGGGATTTGCGTCGCATGAATGTAGCCATCACCCGAGCCCGTATGAAGGTCATCATTCTGGGTAATCGTCAAACGATGACGCGTCATCCTTTCTACCGCCAGTTATGGCAGTATTGTTGCAATGTTCGAACAACTTAAAAAAGATAAAATATGAAGAAACTATCATTAATCATTACCACTGTTTTACTGTCAGTAATTGTTCATGCGACAGAATCATTTGTCCTTTTCCAACCCTCTGCTGATGCCTTGCCGTTACAGGGCGTAACAATAGGCTTTTCTGCTCAGGAACACGCTTGTGTGCAACGTGCAGCAGCATCCCTGCAAGCTGACTTTGAACGCGTGACAGGTGTTCGTCCTTCTGCGTCCGACGAGCCTACCATCCTCATTGGTACTGTGGGAGTCAATAAGCAGATTGACCAATGGGTAAAACAGGGTGTGTTACGCGATCTGAAGGGAAAGAGTGAGAAATATATCTTAAAGACCATCGGCAACCAGTTGGTGATTGCTGGTAGCGATAAGCGTGGCACCGTATTTGGCATCTACGAACTGTCTCAGCAGATAGGTGTCTCACCTTGGTATTGGTGGGCTGACGTGCCTGTCGTAAAACATACGGACCTCTATATCAAGAAAGGCGAATATACTGATGGCGAACCTCAGGTGCGTTATCGTGGTTTGTTTCTCAATGATGAGGCTCCATGTCTGACGACTTGGGTGAAAAACACCTTTGGCACCAATTATGGTGACCACCGTTTCTATGAGAAGGTCTTTGAACTTATCCTACGCCTGAAGGGTAACTTCCTGTGGCCTGCCATGTGGGGATGGGCATTTTATGCCGATGACCCAGAGAACTTGAAGACTGCCGATGCCATGGGTGTCATCATGGGTACCAGTCACCACGAACCGATGGCTCGCAACCACCAGGAATATGCCCGCCATCGTAAAGAGTGGGGGCCTTGGAACTATCAGAAAAACAAGGAAAATCTCGACCGCTTCTTCCGTGAGGGTATCGAACGTATGAAAGGCACTGACGACATCGTGACTATTGGTATGCGTGGCGACGGTGACGAAGCGATGAGCGAGGATGCCGATACCAAACTGTTGCAGACCATCGTTGAAAACCAACGGAAGATCATCAAGCAAGTCACTGGTCGTCCTGCCAAAGAGACGCCACAAGTTTGGGCATTGTATAAAGAGGTGCTCGACTATTACGACAAGGGTATGCGTGTGCCCGACGACGTGCTTATCCTGCTGTGTGACGACAACTGGGGCAACGTGCGACGCGTGCCGAATGCCAAGGAGCGTCAGCATCCTGGAGGCTGGGGACTATATTACCATGTCGATTACGTGGGAGCACCGCGTAACTCGAAATGGCTCAACGTGACGCCCTCACAGAATATGTGGGAACAGTTGACTTTGGCTGCTGATTACGGTCTAGACCGTATGTGGATTCTGAATGTGGGTGACCTCAAGCCCATGGAGTACCCCATAACCTTATTTATGGACATGGCATGGAATCCCCGTTCAGTAAGTCGCGATGTTGTTGCGACACACACCGAGCCCTTCTGCCGTCAGCAGTTTGGTGACGAGCAGGCCGCAGAGGCAGCACGTATTCTGAACCTGTGCTGCAAATATGCAGGACGTACGACGGCAGAGATGATGGATGCCCGTACGTATAATGTTGCAACAGGCGAGTGGCGCCGTGTGGCTGATGACTACATGCGTCTGGAGGCTGAGGCTCTGCGTCAGTATCTGACTCTCCAGCCCGAATACCGCGACGCCTATCAGCAGATCATCCTTTTCCCTGTACAGGCCATGTCGAACCTCTATCAGATGTACTATGCCGTGGCCATGAACCGCTATCTGGCACAAAAGAACCTGCCGGAGGCCAACGAGTGGGCACAACGGGCCCGTGAGGCTTTCCGCCGTGACTCGCTGCTCTGCGCGTCCTACAACCACGACATCGCTGGTGGCAAATGGAATGGTATGATGATACAAAAACATATCGGTTATCGCTCGTGGAACGACGACTTCCCCGCTGACCGCCTCCCCGACCTCAAAACAGTGCCCGACGATTCGGTCATCGGGTCCTCCCCCGTCGGGAAATACAGCTTCGCTATGAACAACGGCTTTGTGGCTATGGAGGCAGAGCATTACTATGATGCCACGCCCGCTAAGAACGCCCAATGGACCGTTCTGCCCTTCGTAGGCCGCACCCTCAGCGGCATGACCCTCATGCCCTACACCGAGCCCGTCAATGGTGCCTCGCTCTCCTATCGCTTTGTCGTTTCTCCAGAGTGTGTTGCGACTCAGTCGCAAACCACCGTCAAGGTCCACGTCGTCGTCAAGTCCACTCTCGACTATCTGAACAAAGGCGGACTGACCTACTCCGTAGTCCTCGATGGCAGCGAACCGCAGGTTGTCAACTTCAACCACAACCTCAACGAGGCCAAGGAGAACATCTACTCCATCTTTTATCCTACGGTAGCTCGTCGCGTGGTGGAATCTGTCGTGACGTTGCCGTTCGACGCCTCAAAGAATGAACATACGCTGACCCTTTCGCCCAACGATCCAGCTATCGTCTTCGAGAAGATTGTTGTCGACGCCGGAGGCTATCAGCCTGAGTTCCTGTTTGGTGAAGAATCAAAAAAGAAAAGAGATTAACAAGGTAACAATGATATGAAGAAGATAGTTTTATGCTTATTGTTTGTAACGATGCAAACCCTCGTAACTGCTCATGATTTTCGGTTTGACGAGATGACATACTCGCCCGAGAAGACCGTGTTTCGTCTCTTTGCCCCTACTGATGCCAAGGGAGTAAAGGTTCGTATCTATAAAGATGGAATAGGAGGAAAGGCTCTCAAGACGGTTAAGATGAAATTGCAGGACAGTCTGTGGGTCGCAGAAATACAGGGCGACTTGCAGGGTCGTTTCTATACCTTCGACATGGGTCGCGGCGAGTGTCCGGGTGTCTTTGCAAAGGCGGTAGGCGTCAACGGCAAGCGTGCTGCTATCATCACGATGTCGGATACAAATCCCGAAGGATGGACTGCCGACCAGCGTCCCGTTTGCAAATCACCAGTTGACCTCGTCATCTACGAGATGCACCATCGTGACTTTTCCATCGCCCGCCCTGATGCTCAGTACCCAGGCAAGTTTTTGGCACTGACCGAATCGTGGGCCATCGACCATCTGAAGTCGTTGGGCGTTAACGCCATCCATATCTTGCCCTCTTACGACTATGGGTCAGTGGACGAGACGCGTCTCGCTGACAACAAATACAACTGGGGCTACGACCCCGTCAACTACAACGTGCCAGAGGGCGGCTATTCTACGGACCCCTATCGTCCTGACACCCGCATCCGCGAGTTCAAACAGATGGTTCAGGCCCTTCACAAGGCAGGCATCCGCGTCATCCTCGACGTGGTCTATAACCATACCTACGACATCGACCACTCCAACTTCCAGCGAACCTATCCTGACTATTACTACCGCAAAGTAACCACCACTCCCGACGCGTCAGCGTCGGGCTACAGCAACGGCTCCGGCTGTGGCAACGAGACGGCCTCCGAACAGCCCATGATGCGCCGCTTTATGCTTGAGTCGGTAAAGTACTGGATAAACGAATACCATATCGATGGTTTCCGCTTCGACCTGATGGGCATTCACGATATCGAGACAATGAACCAGATTCGCCGGATGGTCGACGACATCGATCCCACCATCTTCATCTATGGCGAGGGTTGGAGTGCAGGCTCGTGTGCCTATCCCAACGAACTGTTGGGTATGAAGGCGAACATCTCCAAGATGCCGGGCATTGCTGCTTTTTCCGACGAGATTCGTGATGCCTTGCGCGGTCCGTTCTCCGACGATACCAAGCCCGGCTGGTTGGGTGGCATGCCCGAAGAGGAGTCGCTGAAGTTTGGCATTGTCGGAGCCATCCGCCATCCGCAGGTGAAGATGAAGAAGGTGAACTACAGTGAAAAGCCGTGGGCACTGGAACCCATCCAAATGATAAGCTATGTCTCGTGTCACGACGACATGTGTCTGGTGGATCGTCTCAAAGCCAGCATTCCGAATATCACTGAGGATGAGCTCATTCGTCTCGACCTTTTGGCACAGACGGCTGTCTTTACCTCGCAGGGTGTTCCCTTTATGCTCAGTGGCGAGGAACTGCTGCGTACTAAGCAGGGCGTCCACAATTCGTTTGAGTCGCCAGATAGTATCAATCATCTTGATTGGGCGAACAAGACGAAATACCCGCAGGTCTTTGAGTACTACAAAAACCTCGTCGCCCTGCGCCGCCACCATCCGGCTTTCCGCTTGGGCTCTGCCGATCTCGTACGCCGACATCTGGAATTTCTGGATGCACCGAAGGGTGTCGTTGCCTTCCGACTGAAGAACTATGCCGGGCGTGACGACTGGCGTAACATCATTGTCATCCTCAACGCTTCGAAGAAGGCTCAGCAACTTGTCATCCCTGCAAGCTCTTACACCGTCGTCTGCCGCGATGGTGTCATCAACGAGAACGGTATTGGCACCCTTTCAGGCACCTCAGCTGTCGTCTCTCCACAGTCTGCCCTCATCTTGCACGACAATTGATGTTGTATCATTTTCTTTCATTCTTTTTGGTGATTTCGCCGAAAATGCTTACCTTTGCAGCGTTATAAGGTAAGAATATCTTGACCAACCATCAACTAGCGTATGGCGAAGAAAAGAAGGAATAGTCAATGGAAAGTCCTGATAACAGCTTTGCTGCTCATGATGCCTATGGTGATAAAGGCGCAAGGAGAACATTTCGTGTTCACCACCGCGTGGAAGGCACAGGCACAGTTCGCAGGCTATTATGTGGCCTACGAAAAGGGATTCTACCGAAAGGAAGGACTGGATGTTGAGATACAACACCCGACACTGACCAGTTCGGCACTGACGCGACTGAAATCACAAGAGTGCGATGCGGCCATGTTCTCGCTGATGTCGGCCATGGACTTCATCTCCCAGGGCTTTCCGTTGGTAAACATCTTCCAGGACTCCATGAACAGCAGCAATATGCTCATCTCCCGCTGGGATACCGATCCGCTGAAGATGAAGGGTAAGAAGGTGGCTATTTTCAATTCTGACCCAAACTACCTGACTTTTATCATGGACCGTCGCGAGGAGATGCATTACGAGTGGATACCATTCACCAGTGGCATCAACCTCTTTCTCAGCGGTGCTGTCGATGCCACAATGGTTGTCAGTTATAATGAATACTACCAGCTGATACAGGCAGGATTCAAGATGTCTGACGAGAGCGTCTATCGCTTCTCCGACCATGACTATAACATCCAGGAGACGGGAGTCTATGTGAAGCGTGACTACTATCTGAAGCACCGTTCCGCGTGTCAGAAATTTGCCAAGGCCAGCCGTCAGGGATGGGAGTGGGCCGCCGAGCATCCGAAAGAGGCGCTTGACATCGTGATGAAATACGTGCGCAGATATAATTCCCCTACCAATCGACTATTGCAACGGCTGATGCTGGAGGAGTGTCTGCGACTGCAAATCAACAAAGACACGGGCAAACGGGAATTCCGCGTGCGTCGTGACATGGTGGAGAAGGCGTCGCGCATGATGACAGCATGTGGACTGATAGCTCGTCCGGTAACGTATAACGAAATCATGGGACAATGAAGTGGCTGATAAGATTTGTACGCAGTTCGCTATCCAGAAGGTTGAGCTTCTGGGTGGTGGTTCTCGTGGCGGCCATCTTTACCGCCGCCTTCGCCCTGATGTTTTCCGAGACGCGTGATGTGGTGCGCCAGGAGGCTTGGGACAAGGCCACGAAGACCATTGAGGGTGCTGTGCTCCACATCGACAATACCCTGCACCGCACCGAGGTAGCAGCCAACAACATGCTGGTGGTCATCGAGAGTCATCTTGACAATCCCGACCTCATGTTCGACCTGAGCCGTCAGGTATTGGAGAGCAATCCGGAACTGACAGGTTGCAGCATCTCGTTCGAACCCTATTTCTTCAAGGAGAAAGGTCGCTATTTCTCGGCCTATTCCTACAACAACGGTGATTCTATCCAGACCGAACAGGAAGGAACGGACAATTATCAGTACCATTGTATGGACTGGTATCTGATTCCCAAATTGCTTGACAAGCCCTACTGGATAGAGCCGTTCTTCGAAGACGCTGAGGAGGGCATCATCGTTAGGGATATCTTCACCAGCTATAGTCAGCCCATTCATGACGCACAGGGGAAGGTCGTGGGAACCTTCTCTGTCGATATTCGCCTCGACTGGTTCTCGTCCACCGTCAGCGAGGCCAAGCCCTATCCTCATTCCTACAGCATTTTGCTGGGTAAGGGCGGTACCTATCTGGTGCATCCGGACAGTACCAAGCTGTTCTACGAAACCATTTTCACCCGTTCGATGGAGTGCCACGACTCTGTTACTACCAGCATCGGTGAGGCGATGATAGCAGGTGAGACGGGTTACCGTATCGTGGACATCAACGGTGTGCCCAGCTACGTGTTCTACAAGCCCTTTAAGAATACAGGATGGAGCGTGGCCACCATCTGTCCCGAGAGTGATATCTTCGACTCCTACTACGGATTGCTGCGTGTTGCACGTATCATTGTGGTCGTAGGATTGGTGCTGCTGCTCGTTTTCTGTCTGTTCGTCGTCAGACACACCTTGCAACCACTGAAACGACTGGCAGACTTCACCGAACTGAACGCTGACGGACAGTTCACCGATGAAGTTCCCGACAGCACACGACCTGACGAGATAGGCAAGCTCCAGCGCAGATTCCGGAGGCTACAGCAGGCACTCCGGCAATATATCGGAGAATTGCGACAGCAAACTCTCCAGATGGAGGGGCAGAACCGCGAACTGGCAGCTGCCTACGAACGCGTGAGAGAAGAGGAACGTGTAAAGACTCACCTGCTCCATCAGATGCCGGAAAAGGTGGAGGGTCCCGTGCAGGACATCTTGTCACATGCCAATGCCATTTGCGACAGCCACGACGCGTTAAGCGAGGAAGAATTCAATCGTATGGTTGACGACATGTTAAAGAATACGAATCAGGTGACAGCCCTGCTCGACAAACTATTGAAGGAAGCACAGGGCATCGAAGAATTTAAAGTTGAACTCGAATGAACACAGTTGTCAATTATATCCGTAAATCGGTATCCGTACGCCTCAGCATCAGCATACTGGCATTCGTGGTGGTCATCTTCACCGTGACCATAGGATTCCTCATGTACCGCTCGAAGGCCTCTGTGCGCCAGGCTGCTGTCGATGAGACGGGACAGATGCTCAACAATACGGCCCAGCGTCTTACCGGCATCATGGACGAGGTGGAGGTGGCTACACAAAATACAGACTGGCAGGTGCTCCGAAACCTCCAGCCTGACTCGCTGTTGGCACTGTCAACGCTTATCCTGCAAATCAATCCCATGCTTAACGGTTGCAGCATTGCCATGGAGCCCGACTTCTTCCCCAGCGAGGGACACTACTTCTCGGCCTATTCATTTAATAACGAAGGACATATAGAGTCTGAAAACGAGGGTAACGACGATTATAATTACTTCGAGATGGACTGGTATCGCGAGCCGCTCAAACAGGGTAAGGCCTGCTGGGTAGACCCCTTCCAGGACTATAGCCCTACTGGTTTCTATTCGCGCGACGTCATTGCCAGTTACTGCAAACCGCTGGTTACTGCCGATGGTCGGACCATTGGCGTGATATCCGTCGATCTCTCACAGCGCATGCTCTCGCAGATTCTCAACCGCGAATGGCGATATCCCGACTCCTACTTCGTTCTCGTGGGTTCCAAAAATACCGTCATTGCTGCTGGCAAGGAAGGTGCCACGATGGACGATCTGGAGCGCACCGACTGTCTTGTCATGCAACAGCCGTTGTCTGATTCCGGTTGGCGACTGGCCCTCGTCTGTCCCGAGGAGGACATCTTCAAGCACTACAACAACATGATCTATACCATCATCAGCATCATCCTTTTCGGTCTGTTGATCATGCTGGCCTTCTGCTATTTCATCATTCATAAGACCATGGCGCCGGTAGTGACACTGGCCTTGCAGACGGAAGATATTGCCGAGGGTCATTTCGACCGGCAGATAGCTCCCAGCACGCGTCTCGACGAAGTGGGCCGACTGCAGAACAGCTTCCATACCATGCAGCAGTCCATAGCCAATTACGTGGCGGAACTGGAGGCGACGCGCACCAAGACCGAGCAGAAGAACGAGGAGCTGACCGCTGCCAAGGCGCTGGCAGAGGAGTCCGACCAAAAGAAGGCGGCATTCATCCGCGATATGTTCCACCAGATACGCACCCCGCTCAATATCATCAGCGGCTTTGCCCAGGTGCTGCGCGACGGCCATAGCCTCATGGAAGGAGAGGACTTCGACATCGTGATAGGCGACATCATTCTCAACGGTCAGAACATCGACCATATCATCGACAACTGGAAGATGACGCTGGAACTGGAACAGACGGGCGAAATGCCGAAGAACGACGTGGTAGACTGTAACGAACTTTGCCAGGAGGTGGCCTATGATATCGTGATACGCCAGCCCGAAACGGTAGAGATGCGCTTGGAATCGACCACAAGCAATCTCATGGTCACCACCAACAGGGAGTATCTCATTCGCATATTGAGCGAACTACTGCATAACGCTAACAAATTCACCGACGAGGGATACATCACCATCGGCTGTGGACGTAAAGGCGATGGTAGCGTCTGCTTCTATGTGGCCGACAGTGGACCAGGCATTCCCGAGGCCGACCGCGAACGCGTCTTCACGCAGTTTGTCAAGCTCAACAATTTCAACGAAGGTCTGGGCATGGGCCTCTACCTCTGTCGCCAACTGGCCCACCGCCTCGGAGGAACCCTTGAAATCGACCCCTTCTACGTCGGTGGCACCCGCATGGTCCTCATGCTGCCGTCATCGACTGCGTAGACACCATTAATGAAAAAGATTAAGAAACGTTAAAAAATGACAAGGTATGGGCATTTCTTGTTATACATGTGTCATTTTTCGCATAAAAACACTACCTTTGCACATTATTTAATGTAAGAAACGTTTCTGAAAAGATGATTACAGTGAAGGTTGTGAACCGCGGGCACCACCAGTTGCCTGCATATGCTACACCCCAAAGTGCAGGCATGGACCTGCGTGCAAACTTGGAGGAACCGGTGGTGCTGTGCCCCTTGCAGCGCAAGTTGATACCGACGGGTCTGTACATTGCATTGCCCGAGGGCTATGAGGCTCAGGTGCGTCCCCGTAGTGGACTGGCCCTGAAGCGCGGCATCACGGTGCTGAACACGCCGGGAACGATAGACGCTGACTATCGCGGTGAGATTGGCGTGGTGCTGGTGAACCTGTCGCAGGAGAACTTTGTGGTCAACGACGGTGAGCGTATTGCCCAGATGGTGATAGCGCGTCACGAACAGGCCGATCTGGTGGTTGTCAGTGAACTCGACACAACGGAACGTGGCGAGGGCGGATATGGACATACGGGAGTGAAGTAAGAAGTAAGAGATTAGAAGTGATGAGGCGATTGTTCTTCATATTGTTTTTGATGACAGGGTTGGCTTGTTTTGCACAGGACAGCCAGCAAGACATTTCTCTCACCTCTCACCCCTCATCTCTCACCTCTCAGAAATACGACGCTTTCTTCCTGGATGCCATTTGCCAGCGGGAGAAGGGCAACAACGATGCTGCCTTCGACCTGTTGCGCCATTGTGTGGAACTGGACTCTACGCGTTCGGAGGCTTACTACTATCTGGCTCCGTACTACCGGGCTATGAAGGACAAGGACCAGCAGTTCTACTGCATCAAGAAGGCCGCAGAACTGGAGCCCCATAATGCCACCTATCTGGAGACGCTGGGCGAGGCTTATATTGCACAACGCCAGTATGCTGAGGCGGCAGAGGTGTTGGAACAGCTGTATGACGTCAACCACAACCGTACGGACGTGTTGGGCATGCTGATTCAGCTCTACGAACAGTTGGAGGACTACGACAAGGCCATTCAGATGCTGAACAAGTTGGAGATTGCCGAGGGCAAGAGCGAGCGTCTGTCGTATGCCAAGAGTCAGCTATATACACGGAAGGGCGACAAGCGGGCTGCCATTCAGGAGATGAAGCAGTTGCAGGAGCAGTATCCCAACGACCTGAACTATCTCTGCCTGTATGCCAATGCGCTGACGATGAACGACCAGCAGAAACAAGCTGTACGCATCTATGAGGACGTGCTGCGTCAGGAACCCGACAACCGCAGTGCACTGATGGGACTGATGGCTTACTATTACGACCAGAAAGACTCGGTGAAGACGGAGCAGTACCGCGAGCGCATCCTGCTGAATAAGAATGTCACGCAGGAGGACCGTGTGGCATTGTTGCGACAACTGATCGGCGAGAGTGAACAGAACGGTGGCGACTCGACTCGCGTGCTGCAGTTGTTCCATCGCATCCTGCAGATGCCGCAGAGTGATGCGGATATGGCGCTGTTTTGTGCGACGTATATGAATATGAAGCAGATGCCACGGGACAGCATTCAGGCCGTCTTGGAGCAGGCATTGGCCATTTCCCCCGACAATGCTGCCGCCCGTCTGCAGCTGGTGAGCTATGCCTGGCAGGCGGAGGACAAGGACCGTGTGATAGCGCTGTGTCATGATGCACGCCAGTATAATCCCGATGAAATGGCCTTCTATTACTATCAGGGCATTGCCTACTACCAGAAGGATCAGTTGGACGATGCGCTGAACGCCTTCCAGAACGGTATCAGCGTCATTACCGACCAGAGCGACCCAGCCATTGTCAGCGACTTCTATGCCGTCATGGGCGATATCCTGCACCAGAAGGGTAAGGACCGTGAGGCCTTTGCCGCCTACGACTCCTGTCTCGTGTGGAAGGACGACAACATCGGTTGCCTGAACAACTATGCCTACTACCTCAGCGAGTTGGGACGGGAACTGAACAAAGCCGAGCAGATGTCGTATCGCACCATCAAGGCTGAACCCAAGAATGCTACCTATCTTGACACATACGCCTGGATACTCTTTATGCAAGAGCGCTATAGCGAGGCGAAGGTGTATATAGACCAAACGCTGCAGTGTGACAGCGACACGTCGGCAGTATTGCTTGAACATGCTGGCGACATCTACTTCCACTGTGGCGACAAGGAACAGGCGCTGGCGTTCTGGCAGCAGGCGCTGGACAGAGCTTCGGAGAAGTCGGAGGTGAAAGACGACCGCAGACAGATACTTATCAGAAAGATAAAACTTAAAAAATATTTGAAAGAATGAAAACAGTACGCATTTTGAAGATTGCCGCAGTGGCACTTACGTTGATTGCTGTAACATCGTGTCACACAAATCGTAAGGCTGTCAAGGAGACGCCGACAGAGGTCAAAATCGACACACTGAAGAAGCAGGCCTTCTTGCAGAAAGTAAGTGACAACGCCCAGCACGCCCGTTTCATCACGTCGAAGGTGAAGTTCAGCGTGGAGGTGGGAGCACGTCAGATGACGCTCACTGGAAATTTGAAGATGAAGCGCAATGACGTCATCCGCCTGCAGCTCATGGCCTTCGGTTTCGTGGAGGCCGGACGTTTGGAGTTTACCAAGGAGTATGTGCTCATCATGGACCGCATCAACAAGCTTTACATGAAAGTGCCTTATGCACAGATGGACTTCCTGCGCAACAGCCAGATTGACTTCTTTGTGTTGCAGTCGCTGTTCTGGAACGAGCTCTTCCAGCCCGGCAAGGTGAAAGTCACCGACGAGGCTTTGAAGTCGTACAGTACTGATATGGGTGGCGACGATGCTGTCATTGCTATGGAGAACGGTAAGATGTCGTATCGTTGGTTGGCAGACAAAGGAAACGCTCAGGTCAAGATGGCCAACATCATGTATAACGACAGGTTCCGCGGCAACTACCAGTTGAATTGGGACTACGAGGACTTCCAGCAGAACAACCGCAAGTTCTTCCCAATGCAGCATAAGATTTCGTTTACCACTCCAGAGAAGGAAGTGAAGTTGGGTATGACGCTCAACTACATGGGTGCTGACGAGAACTGGGAGACCCGTACGGAAGTATCAAGCAAATATCGTCAGGTATCCGTTGAGGAGATTCTTCAGCGCTTTATGTCACTCTAATCCTTCTGGATGAAGCGATTAAGTATCATACTATTCTTATTGGCCTTCACCCTGGCTCCTTATGCGCAGCAGAAAAAGACTGCCAAGAAGCCAGCGGCGAAGAAGACCGCTACGACCAGCAAGAAATCCGGAAAATCCAGTAAGTCCAGGAAGTCCACTAAGACGGCCCAGCCTACTGTGAAGTCGCTGCAGAACGAGCGTCAGCAGATACAGCAGGAAATCAAGAAACAGGAATCGCGTTTGCGTGACAACGAGAAGGATGTCAAGCGCCGGTTGCAGAACTTGATGGTGCTCAACAACGAAATTGAAGGCAAACGCCGCACGATAGACACCATCCGTAAGGATATCAGTCATCTGGATGTGGAAATCGAGTTGCTGATGACACAGTTGGAAGAGTTGCAGGACGAGCTGAACGAGCGCAAGGCAAATTATGTGAAGTCGATGCGCTATATGCACCGCAACCGTTCGGCGCAGAGTCAGCTGATGTTCATTTTCAGTGCCGACAACCTGATGCAGATGTTCCGGCGTATGCGCTTTATGCGGGAATATGCCAGTTTCCAGCGTGCACAGGGTGAGGAGGTAAAGCAGAAGCAGGAGGAGGTCAACCAGAAATTCCAGCAGCTGGCCAATGCCCAGGAACACAAGCGCGTATTGCTGTCGAAGGACGAGCAGGAACGCCGTGCACTGGAAGGTAAGCAGACCGAACAACAGACGATGGTCAATACGCTGCAGAAGGAACAGAAGACCATCCAGAACATCATTGCCCAGCAGAAGAAGAAAGATGCTGCACTGAACGCTCAGATTGACCGTCTGATAGCTGAGGAGGTGGCTCGCCAGAAGGCTAAGGCTGCTGCGGAGGCCAAGAGGCGTGCGGAGGCTGAGGCCGCCAAGAAACGTGCTGCCGAACTGGCACGTAAGAAAGCTGCTGCTGAGGCTGCCGCTCGTGAGAATGCCCGTCGTATTGCCGAAGCCAAAGCGAGGGAGGAGAAGGCCAAGCGGGAGACACAGGCTGCCAAGGATAAGAAAGCACGTGAGGCTGCCGAACAGCGGCTCCGTGAGGCGGAACAGAAGCGTCTGGCAGCAGAGCGTCAGGCGGAAGCAGAAAACCGCGAACATGCCAAGGCTGTGGCTTCTGCCCGTAAAGAGGCCGACGAGGCCCTGCGTGTACCTACTGAGGATATGCGCATCAGTGGCAGCTTTGCCAACAACCGTGGTCGTCTGCCCATTCCCATCACTGGTCCCTATCGCATCGTCAGCCACTATGGACAGTATAATGTAGAAGGTCTGAAAAGTGTGACGCTCGACAATAAGGGTATCAATATCCGTGGTGAGGCTGGTGCCCAAGCGCGTAGCATCTTCGACGGTGAGGTCAGTGCGGTGTTCAGTTTTGGCGGTTCCATGGTAGTCATGGTGCGTCACGGCAGTTACATCTCGGTATATTGTAATCTATCCAGCGTCAACGTACACCGTGGACAGAAGGTGAGCACTCGTCAGTCACTGGGTAGGGTGGGACAGGATAACATCCTGCAGTTCCAGTTACGCCACGAAACGACGAAACTGAATCCTGAGAGCTGGTTAGGGAGATAAGATTTCTCCGAAATTCCGAAATAACGTTATAACGACAACAATTCTACGTAAGTCTTGATGGCTTGTTCTATCTCGCTGATGCAGATAAACTCGTCGGCAGAGTGGCTGCGCGCACTGTCGCCAGGCCCCATCTTCAGCGACAGGAACGGCATCAGGGCCTGATCACTCAGCGTAGGGGAACCAAAGGGCACCAACCCCATCTGGAGACTCTTCATGACCAGCGGATGACCGATGGGGATGTGCGACGAAGACAATCGGAACGAACGGGCTTTCAGTTGGCATTTCTTCATGTGCTTCTGCAAGAAGGAGAACAGGTATTCGTTCTGATAGTATTCGTTCGTACGGACGTCAATGACGAAATGGCACTCGTCGGGTACGACATTATGTTGTGTACCGCTATTCAATACCGTAACGGTCATCTTCGTGGGACCTAACAAAGGACTGCTCTTCTTAAAACGATAGTCGCGCAACCATACGAGGTCGTCCAGCGCCTCGTAGATGGCATTGACGCCTTCCTCACGGGCAGCATGACCGCTCTTGCCGTAGGCGACGCCGTCAATCACCATCAGGCCTTTCTCGGCAATGGCAGGGTGCATGCCGGTGGGCTCACCAACAATAGCCACATCTATCTTGGGCAGTTCGGGCAGTGCCAGCGAAAAGCCTTCTGCACCGCTGACCTCTTCCTCACACGAAGCGAGATATACTATATTATAAGGTACGCGCAACGAGGTATCCCCATCTTGTTCGCGCTGCGAGGTTCCTCCTCGCAGAATCCTATAAACCTGCAACAGGCTCACCAGACCGCCGCCACAGTCGTTGGCCCCCAATCCATACAAGCGGTCACCCTCCACGACCGGCGTAAACGGATCGCGCGTCCAAGTGCTGACGGGTTTGACGGTATCGATATGTGCGTTGAGCAGAAGTGTCGGTTTCTCGGCATCCAACTCCTCGCATACCAGAATATTGTTGCCGATACGCTTGACAGGGAGGCCGTAGTTCTCGATGAAATCGGCCAAAATGTCAGCTGCAGCGGTTTCTTCGCGGCTTACAGAAGGGGTCGCAATGAGCTTTTTCAGCAGCTCGACAGCTTCGTTGGTATATTGACTGATATCCATAATTGCTGCAAAGATACGAATTTTTTCACTTTTCACTTTTCATTTTTCACTTTTTTTTGTACCTTTGCACCAATATTAATATAGAGAGGCTTATGCAGACGAATTTACACATGTCAGTGCTGGTGCACGAACAGGCAAAGAAGTATGGTGATCGCGAGATGTTGATCTATCAGGATTTCGGTGGAAAGGAATGGAAATCGCTGTCCTGGAATCAGGTGTCGCAGACCGTCAAACAGGTGTCGAATGCCCTGTTGAATCTCGGCGTGAAGGTGCAGGAGAATATCGGTGTTTTCTCCAATAATTCGGTGCAGTATATCGAGTGCGACTTCGGCGCCTGGGGTATCCGAGCCGTGACCATCCCGTTCTATGCCACCAGTTCTGAACAGCAGATTCAGTTTATGGTGAACGATGCGAAGATTCGTTATCTCTTTGTGGGCGAACAGGACCAGTACGACAAGGCACGTCGTATCTTCTCGCTGTGTCCTACAATGGAGCGTATCATCGTCTTTGATTCCAGTGTGCACATCTCTTCTCACGACCCTAATGCCGTATATTTCAGTGACTTCCTGAAATTGGGCGAGAACCTGCCGCGTCAGACGGAAGTGGAAAAGTTGCAACAGGAAGCTAACGACGACGATATCGCCAATATCCTCTATACCAGTGGTACGACAGGCGACTCCAAGGGCGTCATCCTGACGCATGGACAGTTCCATGCTGCCATAGTGGCTAACGACAAATGTGTGCCGGTAAACGAGAACGACCGCATCATGAATTTCCTGCCCTATACCCACATCTTCGAGCGTGGATGGGCCATTCTTTGTCTCTATGCCGGAGCCCGCATGATTGTCAATACGCATCCGCAGGAGGTTCAGCAGTCCATGCGTGACACCCATCCTACGTGTATGTCGGCTGTTCCCCGTTTCTGGGAAAAGGTCTATATGGGTGTAATGGACAAGATAGAACACTCCAGTGCCGTTCAGCGCAAGCTCTTTATGCATGCCTATAATGTCGGTCGTCGGCATAACATCGAATACCTCAGCAAGGGCAAGAAACCGCCTATGGCTCTCCATTTCGAATATGAGATGCTGAACCGTACCGTCTTCTCCCTGGTTCGCAAGGAATTAGGATTGGAAAATGCCCATTTCTTCCCTACGGCAGGTGCGGCAGTGTCGCCTCATGTTGAAGAATTCGTCCATTCCATCGGAATTAACATGGTAGTAGGCTACGGCCTGACGGAGTCGTTGGCAACTGTAAGTTGTAATCACCTGGGCGATCCTTGGACGGTGGGCAGCGTTGGCATTCCTATCGAGGGTATCGATATCAAGATTAGTGAAGAGGGCGAAATCTTGTTGAAAGGCCCGACGATCACTATCGGTTACTATAATCGTGAGGATTTGACGAAGCAGGCCTTTACGGAGGACGGCTATTTCAGAACGGGTGATGCCGGCTATTTGAAGGATGGCGAACTGTTCCTGATGGAGCGCATCAAAGACCTCTTTAAAACGTCGAACGGTAAATATATCGCACCGCAGATGATTGAGTCGAAGCTGTTGGTCGATAAATACATTGACCAGATTGCTGTGATTGCTGATGAGCGGAAGTTCGTCTCGGCCCTCATCATTCCCGTCTATACGCTCCTCGAGGAGTATGCCCGCGAACATAACATCCCCTTCGAGAACCGTGAACAGCTCTGTGCCGACCCTCGCATCATCCAGATGATGAAGGAGCGCATCGATACCCTCCAGCAACAGCTGGCGCATTACGAACAGGTAAAACGCTTCACGCTGCTGCCTCACCACCTGTCGATGGAGAAGGGAGAACTCACTAACACGCTGAAGATCCGCCGTCGTGTCCTCAACGAGAACTACAAGGCCGAGATTGACGCAATGTACGCAGAATAAATTAGAAATATGATAACATCCGATCAGTTAAAAGACGTATTAGATAGAACCGACGCTCTCTATCGCTACCTGAAGATAGATGAAAAGAAGATAGAGTACGAGGAAGAAGACCTTCGTACTCAGGCTCCTGATTTCTGGGAGGACCAGAAACGTGCAGAGGAGCAGATGAAGAAGGTGAAGAGCATCAAGAAATGGCTTGACGGCTATCAGGCTGTGCGTACCGCTGCTGATGAACTGCAGCTCGCCTTCGACTTTTATAAGGAGGAGATGGTGACTGAGCAGGAGGTGGATCATGATTATCTAGTTTGTCTAGAACTTCTAGAAAGTCTAGAGCTGAAAAACATGCTCCGCCAGAAGGAAGACCCCATGGATGCTGTCCTGAAGATCAACTCTGGTGCCGGTGGTACCGAGGCGCAGGACTGGGCACAGATGTTGATGCGTATGTATCAGCGTTGGGCTGAGGCGCACGACTATAAGGTAAGCATTGCTAACTTACAAGACGGTGATGAGGCAGGCATCAAGAGTGTCACTATGCAGATTGAGGGTGGTGAATACGCTTATGGCTATCTGAAGAGCGAGAATGGCGTCCATCGTTTGGTGCGTGTGTCGCCCTATAATGCACAGGGTAAGCGTATGACGTCGTTCGCCTCGGTGTTCGTAAGTCCCTTGGTTGACGATACCATCGAGGTGTACGTCGACCCCGCCAAGCTCTCGTGGGATACGTTCCGCTCGAGCGGTGCTGGCGGACAGAACGTCAACAAGGTGGAGTCGGGTGTCCGTCTGCGTTACTGGTACACCGATCCTGATACGGGTGAGGAGGAGGAAATCCTCATCGAGAATACCGAGACGCGCGACCAGCCCAAGAACAAGGAACGTGCCATGGCCCTGCTGCGTTCGCAACTCTACGACCGCGCCATGCAGAAACGTCTGGAGGCGCAGGCAAAGATTGAGGCAGGCAAGAAGAAGATAGAGTGGGGCTCACAGATTCGCTCCTACGTCTTCGACGACCGCCGCGTGAAGGACCACCGTACGAACTACCAGACCAGTGATGTCGATGGTGTTATGGATGGAAAAATCGACGATTTCATCAAGGCTTACCTGATGGAATTCCCCACGAATGATGACGAAAGTTAACATTAAACAATAACAAAAATATTACAACTATGAGCAAGAACAAAGTGAATGCAAAGCGTGAAGCTTATGCCAAGAAGCAAGAAGAACAAGGTAAGAAAGTCGTGACATGGATTTTCGGTGGTCTGATCATTCTGGCCGTCATCTATCTCATCTGGACATTTACCATGATGGCTTAAGGCTTATGGCTCAAGAAATTGAACGCAAATTCCTCGTGCTTGACGACTCGTACAAGCACGAGGCTTTTGCTAGTTACCACATCCAGCAGGGCTATATCTGCAGTGAACGGGGCAGGACGGTGCGTGTTCGCATTCGTGATCATCAGGCCTTTCTGACTATCAAGGGTCCAAGCATCGACGGTGGCCTTTCGCGCTCTGAATTTGAGTATGAAATACCCTTGGAAGATGCGGAGCAGTTGATGACGCTCTGTGAACCAGGAATCATCGACAAAACCCGCTGGCTCGTGAAGAGTGGTGAACACACCTTTGAAGTGGACGAATTTCATGGTGAAAACGCTCCTTTGGTGATGGCGGAGGTGGAACTGAAAACATCTACAGAAACGCCAAAAATTCCCCATTTCATCGGAAAAGAGGTAACGGGAGACCGCCGTTATTACAACTCCCAGTTGCGTCGGAATCCTTATAGTCAATGGCATAATATTTGACAACTTTTGCTTTATTAACTTTTTACATCTCGTTTTTGGCGACCAAAGCGGCTTTTTTAAGTCGTTTCGGCTATAATTTCGCACCAAACTCTTGATATAAATCAAGAAATCAAATGTTTTCCAACATTTTAAAGGGGAATAGATTTGTTGTTTGTGGAATTTTTGTTAAATTTGCCAAAGTAATTACTTTATTAATTGCGCGTATATAAATATGTTTAAAAAGGGATTAAGACATCTGGTATTGGTTTTTTTGAGCATTCTGACGTCGATGACGGCAGAGGCGCAAAACTTTACGCTCAGCAACAACCTGCTGTACGATGCTGCCTTGACCCCTAACCTTCGTCTCGGTTATGCCCCTGACAGCACATCTCGTTGGTCGTATGGCTTCACGGCAGGGTTTGCCTGTTGGCCATCGGGGAATTTCACAAAGCGCAAACTGCGTCATTTGCTGCTCTCGCCCGAAGTACGCTATTGGACTGATTCGCTAAAGGTCGGGCATTTCTTCGGAGCGAACTTCATCTACAGCCATTTCAATGCCGGTTATACTAACTTGCTAATTTATAAGGGTGTGAAAGACGAACGCCGTCAGGGCGACCTCATCGCACTTGGTTTGTTCTACGGTTATTCGTGGTATGTTGGCAGACGCTGGACTTTCGAAGCTCAGGTTGGTGCCGCTGTGGGTTATGCTTGGTACGACCGCTTTGACCTGGACGAGCATGGCGACTGCTGGCTCTCCCTCGGCAGCGGCAATAGCGCCTTCGTCCTTCCCCAACTGGGGTTGAACTTTGTCTACCACTTCTCTGCCTTTTCCAAGAAACAAGATAATTCAAAATCCTATGGAATACTGAAATCGAGTGATATCGAACGAAAATATTAACAAATAATTGCAATTATGAAAATGAAAAAGTATTTAATGATGTTAGCGACGCTCTTCGGTGCAGTCGTGGGCTTTACCGCCTGCAGCAGTGAAGATAGTGTGACGGGACCAAACGAATTGGATGAGTTGGGAGAACCTGTTAGAGCCCAATTCACAATCTCTATTCCTGCCACCACAGGTGGTGCCACTACTAGAATGGCTCCTGGTGTTGTGCAGAATTCAATTACGAATGTTGCAACCGATTTCCGTGGTATCAATGACATTAACATGTTTCCTTCTGCTGTAGCGGAGGGGGATTTTGGCGAAACCAGTGCTATTGGGAAAAAGATTCAACTCTTGAATATGTTAGTTCCCAATTATGGTGCTGTCAATCAGGAGATTCCTAAGGGGAAATTATTGGGAACCAGCAAATCGGTGTTGTATGGTGATGTACAACTGAATATTGGTACGAAGACCTTCCTGTTTTATGGTAAGGCAATAGGCAGGGCAGAAAGTGACGTAGAGGACAGCTATACTTCTAACGATTTCTTCAAGTATGGATGGCTGTCAAAGACTATGCCGGAAAATGCAGCAGATGTTTCCGGATTCAAATTTACGCCTAAGGCAATTCTTGATGGACAAGACGAAGAAGATATTGCGTCTGGTGAAACAATGAGTGGTGCCATTTGTACATATTTAGCGCAAATTGCAAATGCACAAGTATCTACCTCGGATACATGGCGAGAATCAGATAATGCGGGTATGAAGGCATTGTTTAAAAGCTTTGTGAATATGAAAGCGGGCTCTTCTGCAAATTTGCAAGCAGCCATTAAAGATTTGTACTTTACCTGTAAAGACATTTACACTGCAAATGGCAGCGATTTGGCCAAAGCCATCTACGAAGCCATCTATAATCCATCAAATTCCAAAAACTATGTGACAGTCAGTGAAACTGATCTTACCTTTAATTCGGAGATTTCTAATTATCCATCTATTATTGGTTTGCCAGATGGTGCAGCCATACTTACTCACACTACTGGCTCTAATGGAAAAATATCATTTGCTTATGCCACGGGTCCAGACAATAGTGGACTTAATGTCACAAACACCAACTTGTTCGCATATCCTGCCAACCTCTACTATTGGGGTAAGAGCGATATCTTGACATCTGAAGAGTCTCAACAAGCTTATTTCACAGAATCGATGACTTGGGACAAAGCAACAGGAACAGGTATCTTTAACCATTACGACGATGAGAATGTAGCCGTAACTTCTAATACACGTTCTGTAATATTGAAGAAAAAGGTTCAGTATGGTGTAGGACGTTTAGATTTTTCGGTTACCTCAGTCGGTTCTGCAACAGAAAATAAATTGGGTGATAACGGAAAGGGATCATATTTCCATGCCATAGACCCAACAAAAATCAAACTGACGGGTATTTTAATTGGCGGACAAAAGAATGTAGGATGGGATTTTACACAAATTTCTGGTAATGAATATACCCTCTATGACAACATTGTGATATCTCAGAATGCGACTGGTGGTGTTGCTCTTGCGGCAGCTAATGCTACTACTTTTTCTCCGTTAGCTCAGACATTGGTGTTGGAGACTGCCGGAGGTGATAACGATAAGGTGAACGTTGCTCTAGAATTTATCAACAACGATCAGGATTTCTATGGAGCAAGTGGTATTGTCCCCAAGGGATGTAAGTTCTACCTTGTTGGTTCTTTAGAAATGACACCAACCTCAACAAATGGATCCACAACGACTAAACCAACGAATTATGCGGGACATAATAAGGTCTTTGAGCAAGACTATGTGACAATTGCCACATTTAAAATCAAGTCTCTGGCAGCAGCTGAGAATACCATTCCCGATTTGAGAAATCCCAAAGTTGAGTTAGGTCTTTCTGTTGATTTAACTTGGCAAGACGGAGTGATTTTTGATGTATATATAGATTAATATAGAATAAAGAAATAAAACTTAAATATATGAAAAAGATTAATCAATTCGCTCTGGGCTTCGCGATAGCGTTGGCAGGTGCAGTAGGATTCACAGCATGCTCGTCAGAAGAAAACATGGATGTAAATCCTTCTTACAACAAACAGACTGGTGAGTTGAATGTTGACTTCGTGTTCAACATTTCGACTTCGAACACTCCGACAACCCGTATGACCTCGGCAAACACGCAGGCTACAACTGGTGATTATTTCCGTGGACTCACGAACGCTTATCTCGCCACATTTAAGTTGAATGCTGATGGTAAAGCAGTGACAAGCAACACTACACCGATAGACAAAACCTATTCTTTCGGTACTATCCTTTCAGCAGGTTCGCTCACCGAGACTCCTGACGACGATCTGCCCACCTCGCGTCGCGTGGTTGAGCTCAGCCTCGAAACAGCTACTAACACCATGATGTTCTGGGGTAAGGCCATCAAGACGGGTAGTGACAATGAGCAGGGAAAGATTATCATGAATATTGATGAGGAGAACCTTGCCAACACGTCTTTCTCTCTGTGTAAGATTGTGCCTGACGTACCCTATTCAACGGAAACGTCACACATTTATAAGGATGCATTGCTGCAGCATGAGAAACTCATGGCTGCTGCTCTGACACGTATCATCCGAAGCGCTATTGCAGGAAAGACGGTAACTTATGGTGGTCAGTCTGTAGACATCGATGTGCTGAACTGGAGTGATTATGTTAAAGTAAGTGGTGAAGCAGGTAGCTATACCATCACTCCGAAAACTGTCTCACCTGTGAATACAACTGGAGGAGAACAGGGTATTAGCCCACTGGGTGAAAAGCTGGCGAAAGCTTTTGCAACCCTGAATACCATCCATACCAATGAGTTGCGTGCCGGTTACGGTGAGGCCGTGGCAAAGATGATGGCCGACCTGATGTCCGTCATTAATTCTGTGGTTGGTGCCGTGCCAGTCTCACTGCATGAGACAGTGACACAAGAAGTTGCCAAAGCCATTAAGACCAACGTGGAGTATTTCTTCGATGCAGACATGGGTTATATCTGGAAGAGTGTCGACGATGTTAAGGAGCACCTCCCTGCCGTCACGGGTGTTGATGCTGTTCTTAGCAGTTGCAACCTCAATGAATTTCCGAAGACCTTCAATTTGCCCTACGGTTCAGTATTGCTGCAATTCGACATTGAATCAGATGCTACAGCAAGCAGTGGCTATAAGTTCACCTATAATTATAAAGGCGCTGTAGAGACTTATGCAATGGGAGGCTCTACCACATCAACGGATGCTTTCGACCCCATGAACTATGTCTATCCTGCTGAGCTCTGCTACTTTGGCAACAGCCCCATCCGTACGTCGAACGCAACTTTGGTGGCTAACGACTATCCCGACGGAGCTAAGAATTGGGAAACCGATGCCAGCTGGGCTACCAACAGTTGGGAAAACAATAGCCGTGTGCTTTCGTCAACACGAAGTGTGGCTATGCGCGACAATATCCGATATGGTACTGCCTTGCTGAAGACACAAGTACGTTATGGCAGTGCTATCCTGGAAGACAATAATGCTAATCTCCAGAAGCGATGGAACAATGTCACTGAGGCTAACAACCAGATTAATGTGACTGGTAACGACACTCACTTCGTACTGACAGGTGTGCTGATTGGCGGTCAGGAGCCCGAAGTAGGCTGGAACTATATTGCCAAGTCTGCATCACCGGGATTCGGTCACATGGTTTACGATGATGTGAATTATAATGGTTTACCCTATATCCCCATCCCTGCCGCTACAACAGAAGATAACATGGGTGGTCTCTCTGTCCCCAACTACACGTTGGTATGGGATAACTGGGAGGCTAAGAACGTGGGTAAGAAGCAGCGCGATGTCTATGTAGCCTTGGAGTTCAAGAATCAGTCGAGAGACTTCTATGGCGAGAATAACCTCATCCGTAACGGTGCAACGTTCTACCTTGTCGGTAAGCTGGATCCTGACGCAGGCCACAGCACTACAGACTATAGCGACGGTATTACTTGGCCTTCGAAGTATGCGTTGCCTCCATACGATGCAAGTGGTAATTCAATACACGAGCGCCGTGTGTTCATACAGCACTACATGACGACAGCTACTTTCGTCATCGGTCCGCAGTCGCTGCAGCATGCCCTGGTGGCTACGCCCGACCTGCGTTCATCGCAGATTTCACTGGGTCTGTCTGTTGACCTGAAGTGGCAGACGGGTCTGACATTCGACAACGTTATTCTGGGTGAACAATAAACCAGCGGTCTTTATGACAGCAAGGATGGAACTATTGACAGAAGCGTTAGGCTGCCTGCTTTGTTGGGCAGCCTTGGCTTCGTGTTCCATCATTGACGACACGCCGGGCGAGTGTGGTTACAAAGAGAACTACGAGCTGGACTATGAGCTGCGCTTGGTGACCAATATGACCACCGAGCTGAAGACTCAGCTGTCCACCGAGACGGAATTGAGTCTGGCCCATTCGCTGCGTACCCATCTCTCCGGCATCTTCACCGATTTTGCCCATGACGTCGACCTGTCGTTCTACGATACCGTAGGCGACTCCCTGCGTCTGCAGCACGACGAACATATCATGGATGCCAATCAGGCCAGTTATACACTGAACCTGCCCAAACGACAGTATATGCATTTGGCAGTGGCCAACATCATCGACGACAAACTCATTGACCTCGTCAACGACGAACGTTGTCACCGTTCTGAGCTTATCCAGTTGCAGGGTGGTATGCTTCGTGGCATAGACGACGATGCCATCGATAGTCATACTACCGGTATCTTCACTGCCCGACAACCCATGGATATCCTTGAAGGAGTCGATCAGCAGTTCAATGTCCACCTCTATATGGCTAACTGTGCTGCCGTTCTGGTCATCGACACCATCGGCAGTGGTGTGAAGGATATCAAGGTCTACTCTAAGGGCTTTGCCACAGGTTTCCATATTGCTGACAGTAGCTATGTCTTCGTCAGCGATCCGCCCTTGGTGCGCACCAAGGTGGTAACAAGCGAAGATGACGAGGACGGCGAGTTGGCTTTCTGCTCTGTGACTTTTCCCTCACGAGAACCCTCGACAACTCGTACGGTTATCGAGACCACCGATCCTTTCGTATCGCCTGAAGTCAACGAGAGTCTATGGGAGTTTCATATCTATGCTACTGCCAACGATGGTTCCACGACACTCACCAAGCTCTATATCAGGCGTCCCCTCAGAGCCGGTCAGCTGATGATTATCAAGGCCAAGGCATATCCGGATGGTTCTATCAATACAGACAACCAGACGGTTGGCGTCAGCGTCACCCTTAACTGGAATGACGGCGGACATCACGAATGGGAATTGTAACCATGCAAAGATGAGCATATTGAGTAGAGGACATATAATAAATATAATAGGTACGCGCGCGTTTGCTTTGCTGACACTCTGTTGTCTGCTGGCTTGCTCCACATCTGATGAGATATCATCACCTGATATGGAGCAAGAGGCAGTTCCCGTTAGTCTCTCGTTGAGTGTGGCTACCAACAGGGCGGGTACCACCCGTATGTCAGCTGTCAATACTCAAAACGACAATAATTTCCGTGGAGTTCAGGACTTATGGCTGGTGCCGTTTATGAAAGAAGGTGAAATTGTTTCTGGCGACACTCCGCTGAGTCCCGTGACAAGCGAGGGACAAACTATTACCGCAATTAATGGTGCAGCGAAATTCTTCTTCAATCCCGATGCTGCGAGGATGCAGATTGGTACGGCATCGTTCCTGGCATACGGCAGGGCAACAGTCGCTTCAGGTGGTCCTTTTGTGAACGGCTCGCTGACAGCGTCATATAATAATACGCCCATGGATTTCACGCCCGCTGCCGTCACCTTCACCCCGGATGTTATTCCTGCAGATGCAGATGACGCTACAAAGGCTGATCGTATTGCTGCCTATCTGACAAATATAGCTAAGGCAGGCAATTGGTGTAATGATAACGACACCAAGGAACTCTTCTACGATTTTGCCAATATCCACAATTCGGTAGCGGAGCCTTTTGCCGGTTCAAGCACCAACATCTTGAAACATGTCAATAAGACGTATCAGATAGTATCTTCGAGCATAAGTGGTGGCACACTTAAAAATGCCATACTTGCGGCTATCACAGACCCTCAGTATGTGACGGTCGATGGAACAACTATCACGGCATTAAGCGGAATTGATTATGACATGACTGGTTATCCCGCCAACTTGCCGGATGGCGTTGCCGGTATGTGCTGGAACGGTACTGCTTTTGAGTCAAGGCCAGGCAACAACTTCGGCAGCTATGTTTATCCTGCCGAGTTGTACTACTATGCCAACAGTCAAATATACACCTCGCCTCAAGAGATGGAGGACCAATATGTGACAACCGCTACTGCTACGCAGGAAGCTGACACGTGGGCGACCTTCATAGCCAAATATAAGGATAAAACAACAGGGGAGTTTTATACTACGGTGACTGAGGATACCCGCTCTATAGCCCTGATCGATCAGTTGCAATACGGTGTTGCCTGTCTGGCGGTACAGATACAGGCCAAGGCTGTAGATAAAAAAATCTATGCCTTTGACGACAACTATGGCTATCCGAGTGTTGCACTCACGCCAACTGTTAATACAACGCTGGGAACCTTCCCACTGACTGCCATTCTGGTGGGCGGCCAGCACAAACAGGGATTCGACTTTACCCCGAAATATCCTGATGAAACAGCTACTGGCTACTCTGCCGATGACGACCCTGAGTATATCATCTATGACCAGAGCATCGCAGGGGAGAATATCTGTTTGGGAGATTTTACTGAAGGCAATTATTCTACTCCACTCTACACGCTGACCCTGCAGACGAAGAAGGACCAGTCAGTGAAGTTGGTGTTGGAGTTTGAAAACAATACCGGCAGCCCGTTCAAGTGCAAATCCGGCATCATCTATCCTGGTACGAAGTTCTATCTGATGGCCTCTGTCGTCAACTTAGAGTCATCTGAAGCAGAAAAAGACCAGCAGGTGCTGACTAAGGATCATATTTCGACCGTGCGACTGACTATCTCCAACCTGAGCAATGCTTATAACGCGTTGCCCAGCTTGAGTAGTGACAAGGTACGTGTGTTCGAGACGGTGACAGCTGGTATCAACTCGTGGCAGACGGGTAGCAGCTCATCGACAGATATATATAATTGGTAACGACAAGATGAAAGTAATGAAAGCGACATATCAAATAGGTACTGGTCTCGTACTGCTGGTGGCATTCCTGCTATCTGCATGTTCTTCCGATGATTCCAACGACAAGAACGGTTTAGGGCGGCAGATGCATATCTCGTTGGCCTCCAGTGTCTATCAGAACGATGGCGGCGTGACCCGTAGCCTGCCTATGGGATATGAGGTGTTGAATGTCGCTACTGCATTTCCCAGCGGCAAAGACTTGTTGGCTTTCATTGCCAATAGCACTAACACGTCGGAAGTGTTGATTCGTCGTTTGGAATATGTGTACGATGTGTACGACTGGCAGCAGAATATCACGGTTAGTGACTATACAAATCCTTATTGCATCTATGGTTTTGTCCCCATCTCCGACGATACGTCCGACAATGCCTCTATCAGCCTGTTAAATGGCAAGACCAGCTATGCGGATGGTGTGAAGATGACCATCAACAACCTGAAGCCCATGACGCTCAGCGACCCCTGTGTCATCGTAGGAGCCAAAAAGTGGGAAACAAGCTTTGCCGATACAGACATCAAACTGGGCGCTTTCAGCTATATTTTCGAGAAGAATGCGACGACCGATCAAATCTGTATGCTCCTCGATCACCTTTATGCGAAGTTTAAGTTCCAGATGAGAGTCAGCGACAGGTATGCTGCACTGCGCACTATCAAGGTGAAGAAGGTGTTACTCGAACTCCTCGATGCATCAGACCATGTCGTCAACGCTGTTACCGCCACGGTGAACATTGTGGCTAACACGACAGGTAGCAATCCTGTCAGCAGCATTACATTCAACAGGAATACAACAGGTACCAGCACGCCATTTACCCTATTTAATGAAGATGAACCTAAAGTGTTGACTACGACAGCTGCCGAGTTGGCTACCTGTCTGGCACCTTACGATCAGCAGCGTTTCCGGCTGACGACGGATTACGAGGTGTATGACAAGCCCACAGACACCAGCGTTACCCCCCAACTGTTGAAATCTCATACTGGTGTTAAGAATAAGTTTTCGGCCATCATTGGTTCCGACAAGCAGAAGCCAGGCTTTATCCACACTGTCACCATTACGGTGGATCCTACATATCTGCAGGTACTGTCCGACTACGATTTGGACAACCCGACAATGACAATCAATGTTAATTGATAATTGACAATTGAAAATAGATAATTGAAGATGAACATATACATAAATAATATAATCAGGTATAAGCATTGGAAACGGTTGCTGCTGATGGTGGCAATGTTCAATGTTCAATGTTCAATGTTCAATGTTTATGCACAGATTTCCATTGGCGGACACGTCTATGGCGGAGGTAATGCTGGTGATGTCAAGGGCAATACCAGTGTTACCGTGAGACAAGGTGACCTGGACAGAGTCTTTGGCGGTGCCCGTATGGCGAATGTCGAGGGAAGAGCTTTCGTAAATATCGACGGTGCCAATGCTTCTAACTATATTGTCATTAATCGTCTTTATGGCGGTAACGATATTGCAGGAACTATCGGAAAAGGATTCAGCGACAGGTCAGACGATGAACTACCAGCGTTGCCATATGCTGTCAATAACAACAGCGTCGGCAAGTCTTGGAATGCCATTGTGCTTATTTCCACTAAGATGACCACCAATGCACAAAACGAAGAAGTTCCTGACGAGACTCAGAAAACCTATATCGGTCAGCTCTTTGGTGGCGGTGATGGTGAATACACCTATGGTTCAAGGACTGAAGGCTCCAAAACGGTTTATTTTGCCAAGGAGGGTAATGTGGAAGTGGCTACCAGTAAAACAGAGCTCACTCCCCCCGAACTGGACAAGACCTTCCTCGATATTCGTGGCGGCTCCATTGTCTATGCCTATGGTGGCGGCAACAACGCTACAGTGACGAAAGCAACCGTTATTAGTGTGGATAACCCCAGCGAGGTGGTAAATAGTATCATTGATGCGACCAATCCTAATGCAGGCGATGGCGGTGAACTGCTCACTACCGAGCGTTTCCGCGATAAGATGGGCATCAATACCGGCCTTTCTTATCCCAGCAGTGCAGCTTTCCAGATAGGACGTCTGTTCGGTGGTAACAACAAGGCTGAGATGTCTATCCGTCCGACGTGGAATCTGAAGTCTGGTAAGATTCGTAACCTCTACAGTGGTGGTAATGAAGGTGCGATGACCAACAAGGAAGGCCTGTTGCTTGAGATTGCTGAAAACTCAGAGATAATAATCGACAATGTCTATGGCGGTTGCCGTATGGCCGACGTACACCCGTTAAAGTCTGGAACGTTAGCAGGTGTCTACGAGGACTCAGGGACTGAAGATATTAAGTTGGACATTCCGGAGTATAGTTTCCCCAATGGGTTGCCTGCCCGTGTGGTGATCAGTGGTGGCGACATCAACAATGTCTATGGCGGTAATGATGTCACGGGTAAGGTGTATGGCGGTAATGCTATTGGTATCCGTACCAGCATTCGCGGTGATGTCTATGGCGGAGGCAACGGATCCTATCCTTATACGGATAATAACAAATTGAAAGGTGATGACATCTACGGAGACTTATATTATAATCCATTGGGTTTCGCATCTTCTGTTGATGCGCTGAATGCCTTCCGTCCCAATGCCGAGTCGGTATCTATCCGTGTGGTAGGAACAGCAAATAAGCCTACCATTATTGGTGGAGCTATCTATTGTGGTGGTAACAGTGCTACTCTGCGTAACGACACCCCCGGTAAGGATGCTGCGGCAGAGTTGAAGATTGGTTCGTACGTCATTGCTGACAAGGTGTTCCTGGGCAACAATGGCGAGAATATGATCAAGTCTAACGAAGCAGACTCAAAGAACTTAGAGGGTGTGTTACGCACCATGAAGAGAACGGACATTGCAAGCGATGGTTCAGTGTACAACTCGATTGTCTTGACCAGTGAAGCTGATATGAAAAAATACATGGATGGTGTAGCCATGAACGTCATGCCTCGCGTAGTCTTTGACAAAGATGCCAAAGAGGATGCAAAATCCGAGACGGAAAGAGATTACACGAAGACCTATAAGCCATACTCCACCTATTTCGGTTCTTTCTACTGTGGTGGAAATGTAGGAAGTATGAAAATTGACGGTGCCATAGAAGTGAGCTTCAATGACAAGGTGGTTATTTTTAATAAGGTTGTTGGTGGCAGTAACGAGGCCAATGTCTATCAGTCGCAGTATAATGCTCAATATCTGGGTGGTCTCTTGGGAGATACGGATACCAACGGCAATAAGCTGATATTGAACTTCGGTGGTCTGAAGATTCAGCCCATGCGATGGAAGATAAAAAGAGATTCGAATTACGCCCCCATCTTAGATGATAATGGTGATGAGCAATATGATCTGGACAGTAATGGTAACCGACAGTTGGAATGGAATACCGTTGATGGCAGAACATTTGATACAACCACCAAGACTTATACAGCAATGGCATCCGTAGCTCCCACTCCTACCGATGCGGATGGCAATATCACGGGAACAGTAACGCCTTATGACGCAGACACAGATCTATATCGTCGTTTCCACGGAGGAAACATCTACGGTGGCTGCTACAGTAATGGTCATGTGGATGGTAATGTGGTTATCAATCTGAATGCTTCTTTGGTCGACCGCAAGGGATCGAATGCCATTTTCGACCAGATAGAAGAAGAGGAGGGTGAAGCGAAACTGTACGACGGGAACTATACTATCACCCAACGACATACGGGTGTCCTTCTCGGTGAGCAGGGTATGGATGTGCTCGGACGTGCATTGAATGTGTTTGGTGGCGGCTATGGCGGTGACTCTGAGATATGGGGCAGCACCACGATCAACCTAAATGCCGGTTACACCTTCCAGATATTCGGTGGTGGTGAGCAGGGTGCTATCGGTAAGGCTAAAAGCCATGCCCCCGATCAAACTAATCCAAATATTCATAATTTGGAATATTCATATAATCCTGATTACAGCTGCTACATCAACTTAAAAGGTGACGATCCTGGTACCTTCCGTGGCGATAACGACTTAACCAACAACAACAATGATAATGTTGTTGACACTCCCGAAATGGCTGAGGCCGAGTTTATCTATGGTGGTAGTTTCGAGGGACCTATAGCGGGCAATACAGTCATTAACCTGGGTAATGGCCGTATCTTCAACTCCTTCGCAGGCAGTTGTAATGCAGATATCTATGGACATACCGAAACGTATATCGGACGACAGATCAAGGAAGACAACATGTTAAAGATGCGCGCTAATGCCAACAATGACAACGCATATATCAGTGGCTTCCCTTGGATTCGTGACCATATTTATGGTGGTAATGACCTTGGCGGACGAATAAAGAACACGGACAAGACGAATTTCATTGGTCGTGTCAATAGCAAAGCCATGGTATATAACCCCAAAGAAATCAAGGATTCAGGTAACAACCCAACACCAGAAGTCACAGAAGCTGCAGCCTATATGGAATACATACAGGGTCGTGTGGAATACATCTTTGGCGGTTGCTATGGTGTGTATGACTACACAGATCCGCATTTTAAGAACTACACTTATACACGGTCAAAAGAAAAAAATCCTACAACTCAGGATTATGATTATACGGATGACGGCTCAAATGCAGGTAATGTGGGTAAGTCAAAAGGGACCTTCTTCACTAAACCCCGCATGGATAATGCATTCATCAATTTTAAGCCCAATAACGAACGCCGAAACGCCGTGGAAAAGATTTTAGGAGCAGGTCAGGGCCATAAGGATGAACTTGAAAAAGATTTGATGCAGCAGCGTAGTTATGTGCTCATCGATGCGCCTGAAAACGTTTCCAATTACCAGAACATGGAAGTGTTTGGTGCCGGATCATACGGTGGTCTGGGTATGAATCTCACAAAGGCCCAAGCCAGGGCTGATCTCGATGCGGTCTCTGCTGTCATCGACCTGCTGCATGGAAAGATTGCCAATGTCTATGGTGGTAGCTGGAACGAGGGAATGACCCGTCGCACCGTTGTCAACGTGCCTGAAGGCTCCACCGTGAATGTCAATAACTTATTCGGTGGTGCTTATGGTTCTAACCCGCTCATCCCTTGTGATGTCTATGAGGCCAAGGTCAACTATGACAGTGAAGATGCTACTGTACGTGGCAATATCTATGGCGGCAACAATCATGCAGACCGTACACTTTATGGTCAGGTGAATGTGACTGTTCCTGTTTGGCAAAATAAGGCGGACGGCTCTCTGGCAACAGTCTATGGTGCAGGCTATGGTAAAGATTCCTGGTCGCAATATACTGAGGTGAACCTGACGAAACGTGCACAAGTCCTTTATGTGTATGGTGGTGGCGAAAACGGTCAGGTGCTGAACCTGGAGACGATGAACAAGTGGAAAGTTGATGATCCTACTTTGGACCTGACGATAGGTTCCGACTATGTGGACTATGGCCTCAATATCCCTGTCGATGATCCTGATGCCTATCTGGTGAAACCCAATGGCCTTGGCACGAAGACCAATACCAATGTCTATATCGGCAAAGGTGCATTAGTAGGTTATATCACCTATAATGATTCCCAGAAAATTATCTATGGCGGCTATGCATTCGGTGGTGGGCTTGGTGCTGATGCTATTGTCAGTGGTACTACCTATGTCGGTCTGCATGGTGGTGAGGCTGGCAAGGACCTCTATGGTGGCGGATATGGTGGAAGCGTGCTTGACGATAGAGCCGCCAAGACCTTTGTTGCCCAGACCAATGCCTATATTGAGGGTGGAACGCTTCGTAAAGTCTTTGGTGGCGGTTATGAGGGTCATGTGGGTAAACACACAGGCGAGATGGTTGATGGCAAACTTGTTGCTGTGGCAGGCTCCGTCTTGAATGATATTCCTGGAGAAACCAACGTGGTAATCGGCATCCGCAAGGACCAGATATTCCCAGCGGGTTACGAATTTTACAATTACTCTGATGAGAATCCTGGCGACTCTCTTACTTATTATAAAGGTGTGCCAGCCATACAGTGGAATGCTTATGGTGCAGGTGAGGGTGGTTCTGTCTTCGGAACGTCTCGCCTGACCATGAACAACGGCTATGTCGGCTATGATTACAAAGGTCTTAAAACAGTTGGTAATAATAAATATGAAGTCTTTGAGCCAAAACTGAATAACGAGACAGTAGCAGGAACAGAAGGTGTCGGCCAGCTGAAAGACTATGGTAGTGTCTTTGGTGCCGGTTACGACGACAAGAGTAGTTCGGACTTTACTGACATCAAGATATATGGCGGTGAGATTCGCGGCAGTCTTTATGGCGGTGGTGAGATCTCAACTGTGGGTCGTGGTAGGACAAGTATCTTATCGGGCTTGGATCGTGGTGTAACAGATATTTATTTGCCGGGAGGTACGCATATTGAAATGTACAATGGTCATGTGCAGCGCCATATATTCGGTGGAGGTAAGGGCTATAACCTTTATGGATATGGTGGCACCAACGAACTCTATACTGACGGCTATGTATTTGGAAAGACCGAGGTATATATCCATGGTGGTGAGGTAGGTACAGCTGCCGGATTAGCTGAAGGTTATGGCAATGTGTTTGGCGGTGGTGATGTCGGCTTTGTCTATAGTGCTGGCTATTTGGATAGTAATACTACTACTGAGAAGACTGATAATGTGAAAGGTACGACAGGTTCACCAAACCACTGGTATTATTATTGCAGCTATAAATGTCAAGAAGCTTATGGTCCTTATAAGGTAGGAGATGTCGTTAGTAGCGTGGCCTATGCCTCTATGACTACAGATGAAAAGGCGCATTGGAATTCGACAGCGGATAAATACCTGACGGAAGACTGTAAGGTGGTGGTGTCTCCCTATCTGCAGGTCAGAAAAGGTGTTACAACTCCTGTGTCCTACGGCGGGAAATCCTATGGCCCATACGAATATGTGCCTACAGACTACCTGAATACGTTGTCGTCGGATAAGACTGCTTCTGAATGGACCAGCCTCTATACTGGTGACAGGCTACCTGATGGTAGCATTAATCCTGCCGATCCTGTTGAGCGTGGCGTCCATATTCGCAATGGTGTGTTTGCCGGTGGTAATGTGTCGTCGAACAATGATAAGACCTATGCTAATGCTACCACCGTGTTTGGTAATACTACTGCTACGCTCTATGATGTCTACCATCGTGACTTCATCACGGTGGGTACTGAGCATACGGGCGGTCTCTACGGCGGTGGTAACCTCTCGGTGGTTGATGGCTATCGTGAATTGAACATTACCAACTATGGTACCGACTACTATGGACTGGACCAGAAAATCACATTTGAAGAATATCAGAAGCTGTCAAATCGTGAGCGTGCTTACTTCCAGCTTAAATATTCATGTATTACAGCGTATACATCAGGAAATAACAAGACATATAGTGTTGACGACCAACTGACTGAGGAGGAATACAACGACCTGATAAAGGATTATCCTGGAGAAGCTAGTAATTGGACACAATACGGTTTCTGTTCAATCTATGCCGGACGTCTGCTGAATACCATCCAGCGTGCCGACCTCTGTGGTGTGTATGGCTCGCGCATGGTGCTGCAGGGTGCCAAGGACCGTGTGACCGGTGGCGACAACACACCTTATACCATCAACCGTATCGGTGAGCTGTCGCTGAACCAGCAGCGCTTCACGCCAGGCGATGACTCACAAATCCACGGCAACTATTTCGGTATCTATAGCGTTGTGAACTACTTAGGCAATCTGACCAGTGATGTCCACTTCGATGACGGCTATTATAAGTATAATAGCAGTCAAGAAACGAAAGAACTGGTTGCAGGAACGACATACTATTCCAATAAGGTTAACAATTTGTCCCTCCGTAGTCGCAACAATGGTACCTGTGAGAATGAGTTGGCATTGGCTTCGGGTGTGTTTTTGGAGCTGACGACAGAAAACAGCACACAGAAAAAGAAGGACTATGGCTATGTCACAGGTATCGTAGAACTCGACCTCATCAACGTGAAAAAAGATATTGAGGGTGGTGGTTATGTCTATGCCAAGAACGAGCACCGTATTCCCAAATATTATCCCCATAAAAAGAATGTGATCTTGTCGGAATATAACAAGGCAACAACAGAGGGCGGAAAACAGCCTGACGATGCTATTACTTATAAGTGTTTCTATTATGAAGCTACCAATGTTCCTACAGGCGCAGAAGCAGCTGAAGCGAGGGTGATTAGTGGTGTAGAAAGCGATTTTGGCAGTGGTAAAAAACCTTGGCAGACTTCAGGTAACTTTATTCATAAACGTAAACCAATCGTTGACGACTGCTATCCCAACAATGGTGTTTATAATGACAATGAGAAGTCGCCTGCACACTACTGGTATATCAAGGGTACGGTCTATGTCTATGACCAGGTGATTTCTGCCTACGCGGGCTCAGCCTCGACTTACTCGAAGGAGGTGAAGATACCGCTCACCATCACTGCTGGTTCTAATGGTCGTCTGAAACTGCTGAATGTGCAGCCAAACCTCTATGCCTATTATACAGATAATAATGGTACAAAGGTTAAGATAGGTACAAAGGGTTCTGACAATAAGCCTATCGACAAGGTGACGGTGAATAACGAGATGGACACCTACAAGATGAACGATGTGATTACTTGGTGGGATTATAACATGCTGTCGGAGGATGATCAGAAGTATTTCGTCAAGGAAACTTACGTCAATGTGGATACCTGTGAGGTAGATGGCGTATCTTATCCATCAGGCACCTATGTCATGCTGCCAAGTGACTCTACGTCATTCAAGACACAGTATATCAGTACGAATAAAGTTGTCGACAAGAAAGGTAATGTGGTGACGAAATTCTATGACTTGTTCCATCCGTCTAATAACATCAGCCACGACACAGGCTATGTGCTCACCTTCGATATCGACAGTCCTAAGGACTGGGATGACTGGTATAGTCCCATCAGCGGTCCCAGCATTTACAATGTTGACGATGACGTCAGAACCAGGAAGAGTAAGGAAGAGTACAACGCATTGCCGAACAAGGATGACTATCGTGAAGGTCCAACATACAAATTGAAGTCTGACGTGGCTCCAGGCCTATATGGCCAGCGCAGATATGAAGAGGGCGAGATAATTCCAAAGGAAGTGTATGATGACTATACGACTACTGTGAGTGGAATGTCGCCACAACCTGCTGATCAGGCAACGGTCGATGAGGCCTACATTGCTAAAGTCGATGTAGGTACTATTCAGGCAGGTACTGCCGTTCCGAAGTCGGACGTCGCTGAAAACGATCCCAATTACGACGAGGCGTATGTCTGCATCAATACTATTCAGTTGGGCGAAGAAGAGTATATCGTTGTCGGTGATTTGGTTGAAAAGGGCAAGATGGATGAACTGGCTACTAAATATAAGACCTATACTATTAGTCAGGCCAATTTGGATGATGTGACTGATGCTGAGGCCCTTCAATACATTGAGGATCATTTGACGAAAGCCTACTATTGTACTTCAGCGGGCAAGTATGGAGGACAGAACTTCCAGGCTGGCATTAACTACGGTGCTCTCAAGGCATGGTGCGCCTTGACCGACGACCGCACAAAGTTCGACTACAACTATGATGCGCTTGACGTGCTGGTTGATCCTGACTATCACGGCGAAGGTTCTTACTACCACAGTCCATATAGTGATAAGAAGCCTGTGGAGTATGAGGCTTTCTATACAGGTACGGGTACACTTGATTATAAATATATAGATAATGGCACCATCAAGGATGGTTCCATTGCAAGTGGCGGTAAGCTTTCGAGAGACGCGTTCGAACAACTCGTTAACGAACAAAGCCATTATTCGAGAATCGAAGTGGCAGCAGGCGGACAGACGGTACATATTGCCACAGAGACCTTTATCGATGCTGGCTCGCCGTATGCAGAAGGTCGTGTCATCAGTGAAAAGGATTATAAGACTCTGACACAAGCAGGAAAAGCAAAAGTTAAGGATGTGCACTTTGACAACACTTCAACAACAGATAAAAAGACGGTTTATTACTGCTATGAAGCCTATACTCCGATAACAACAGATATTACCACTGTGAGCGGTACATTAGGTGATTACGAGTCTGTTATCAGCCAATATGATTTCTCAAACAATCTGAAGAATTACCCGAAGAACTTCGTCGTTCAGGGTGCTGAGCCTACAGAGACCACTACGCTCTATGTAAGCCGTGAGTCGAATGCGAAGGATGTGACATCCGAGAAGGTCATTAGTGTAGTTTATCAGTATACCTACTATGAGGAGGACGATGAGGGTGATGGTGTGAACATGGTGAACGAACTGCATGTAGTGAACATTCATCTGAAGTTAGAGAGCGGTGCGCCGGAAATCGGAACACTGAGTACACCGCCAACTGTACTGCCAGGCAATAAGGTAGGACTGAAAGCTCCGACAGTCAATCCTGGTTTCTATGAGATTATTGCCAATGGATGGGAAATATATACTGATGAGGAGGATGCCGAGAATCACCGTAATGGTCTTCCTTTCACTAACAACGCTACGCCAGTCTACTGGTATCAGAACGAGAAAGCATGGGTGGCATTCTACTCCAGGACTTACTTAGGCAAGACCTATTCGAACGCCGTCAAGCTCAGCGTAGCCAACTATCACGACCTTGATGCTGTGATGAAGGATAAGGAGCACCACCTCTATGTGGATCATTCTGGGGTGATGCGCCCCTCGAAGATATATATCGACAACCGCGACTGCGAGAGCGATGATACCAAGAGCGAGCTCGACCTGTTGAAGGACTTCTTCGATCTGAGTCTGCAGTCGGCGGTGGCAACAACTGGCGAAACGGCAGATCATGCCCTGCTTGACAACCATGTCCGTGCAGGACGCAACTTAGATTTTATCCTCAACAGTGATGTTAGCCCGAAGAAATATACCACGTGGACACCTATCGGCTATAATGATATTGCTGATGATCCGACAACGCCCAATGTGGACGAGGCTGTTGCTAACGACGGCCAGTGCTTTGACGGTACGTTCCATGGCGACGGCTATACCATCAGCGGTCTCTCCAATTCACTCTTCAACCATCTCTGTGGCGAGGTTTATAACCTCGGTGTGACAGGTACGTTTGAGGGAGCGGGTATTGCAGAAACAGGTGGCGGTTATGTGGAGAACTGTTGGATTAATACGACAGCGGAGAACGTTGATAATGTCAAGGCTGTGTTCGGCAATCCTACTGCTCAAACGCAGGTTGTCAACTGTTATTATCCGAAGACCAAGGCCTATGCCGCTGGCGATGCTCATCCGATGACGGAAACCGAGTTCTACAACGGTACGGTGGCTTACAACCTGAACGGCTTCTATCTGAACAAGCGCTATCACGACCGCCAAGGACTGACCAGTGGAAAGGATTACAAGTACCTGAAGTGGGAGAACGGCAACTTGTCGGAGAATCCGATTGCTGGCTATTATCCTGCTTCATCAGAGGCTCAGTATGGTTTTTTAGGCTACGTAGAGAGTCGCTATGGCAATGTAGACTTCATCTATGCCGGCGGTACTATTCCTGAGGCGAACGACATCCGTATGAGGACCACAACGACTACAGTAAATGATGTGCCGGTAACCACAGTCTCCTATGCACCTATCTGGCCTGACGACTATATCTACTTTGGCCAGAAGCTGACCTACGATCCTCCTGTGGACGGTATCCATCAGGATGTGCCTGGCCATATTACGAATACGACCCGTGTCTATCGTGCACCGGCCTATTTCCGCAATAGTACGATGAGTGCGGCTCATTTCAATAGCGATGCCGTCATTCCTGCGAAGTCGATGCCAAAGACTCCGACGGATACCGACTTGAAGGATGCCTATCCTAATATGACGGCTATCGACTTTGCCGGATATCAAGAGGGTACAGAGAAGTCTGCCTATACGTTGGGATATCATAGTAATCTGTTCTATCAGCCGTTACTCGACGACGAAGGATTGAATAGTATCAATACCAGGGGACAGACGCCTAATTTGTTGGTATATGCACCAGCTGTGGATGTCAACGAGAAGACTCACGATGTGCTGAATGGCTACTATGCGGATGAACCTCAGTATGGCGACTGTAACGAGGAAAGTACCGCTTATAACGACGGGTCTAACTATAACCGAGTAGCCAAGGCTGATGCATCGAAGGTGGTGGGCCATCTGATACAGGCAACAGATGGTAAGCCAACGGCCACCAACGACCATCTGCTGGTGGACAAGCAGGACTTCTACTGTCCGATAGCATACACGTTCGATGACGACAGCCGTATGTGGTACCAGCGCACGCCCGACAACTACGTCGACCGCCTGTCTGGCTGGGAGACCATCAGTTTGCCGTTCAAGGTAGAGACCGTCACTACGGACAAGAAGGGTGAACTGACGCACTTCTATGAGGGTAGCAAGAAAGGTCATGAATACTGGCTGCGTGAGTATAACGACATGGAGTCGGCCAATAATGAGTTGACTGCTATGTTCGGAACTCTTGCAAAGGCAAGCGGAAACAATCCTCCTCCCAAGCCCAAGACAGTCAACAATACTTTCCTCTGGGACATCTTCTACAAAGGACTCCACAGTCAGCAGGATGCTAACGAGGACGAGTATCAGGAGTATTATAGTAAGGACGAACGGGTTTATGAGAAGTATCCGCGTATGATGGCGGGTACGCCATACCTCATTGGATTCCCGGGAGAGACATACTATGAGTTTGACCTCAGTGGTAACTTCATAGCCGAGACGACAAGTTCTGGCAATCCCGATACGATCACTGTCAGCCGACAGATACTCACCTTCGCCTCTGACTTTGGTGCCGAAGTGGACGCCAGCGATTATGAGCAGGGTACCACATATGAAGGATATCTGTTCAAGACCAACTATCTGAATGAGTCGCTGACAGGCAACAACTGGGTGTTGAATGCCAAGAACGATCAGAATAAGAGCAGCTTCGACAAGACGCCTGCAACGGCTACAGCACAAACGCCTGCCATTAGTGTCCTGCCATTCCGCCCGTACTTCGCCAAGCCAAGTACATCGTCGAATCCAGCTCCGAAGCACGCCTTCACACGTATCCATATCAGTAGTGATTCGGGTATCGATATCAACGAAAAGGATACTCAGGACAATGTGGCTGAGAGCATGGAGTTCTATACTAAGAAAAATAAGGTGGTAGTGACATCCCATATGCGTTCGACGGCTGATGTGGGTATTTTCAACGTCAGTGGAATGTGTGTTGCGTCGTTTAACATTGAACCGGGTGAGACCGTCGAGACGCCGGTATATAATAGTGGTGTCTACATCATCCGTGCCGGCGGTGGCCACTATACGAAGAAAGTTTCAGTGAAATAACGTCGCGAAGTATAACCACGAATAGGCACATCGATTGCCCATCAATAAGACAGGAAGATCCACCAGGTCTTCCTGTTTTTTGTTCTGTATCCTCTTACCTCATACCTCTCACCTCTCATCTCTCACCTCTCATCTCTCACCTCTCGCCTCTCACCTCTCACCTCTCACCTCTCACCTCTCACCTCTTACCTCTCACCTCTAAACTTATGTGATTATAAAATTTTCATCATATATTTTTTTGCATTTTACCATTCATCTATTCATCTTTTATTATAACACATTAATAATCAAATAATTATACAATGAATAGTGCGCATTAACTTTTCATCCACTATTCATTCTTTATCGTTTAACAACCTTCTTTTATAGGACAATAAATCGCTTATTATTTGAAAACCAGCAAGTTACCCTATCACATCTTTTTACGTAACACTTTGTAACTATGCCTGTAACAAAGTGTCACCGCCTTTGTGACAAAGTGTTACCAATGTTATTACGATATTGAAACACGTCTAATTTTTCAGCCAAAAACTTTTACAAAACCCCAAAAGGCCCCAAATGATGAATAGTCAAACCACCATTCATAGGCACTATTCATTCTCTAACCGCCTAAGAACCAATATGATAGAGCAAATAATGAATAGATGAATAGTGTTTTGTCTTTTCTTGAAATAATTTTTTAAATTGTGCTTCCTCTAACATCCCTGGTGTTCTCTGAGCTAAAGGACAGGGTGACCTTTACCTCTCACCACTCACCACTCACCTCTGGAAAGTGAGCTTGTGACATGCGAAACTTTAATGATCTATTATATAAAATAACCTCCGCGCGCGAATTTTGTATTAAAATATTTGGCGGTTTCGAAAAAAATCCTTAACTTTGCACACAAAATGTATTGAAATTAGGAAGACGGAACGAAAATGACTCAGGCCCTAACATACCACAATATGCATCGTCGCATGGTGACTCACAACTATGCACTGCCAGGTATCTACCACATCACATTGCATGTGGCAGAGGGTACAGGTCGTCAACCTTTAGGACAAGTGGAAGGCTCGCTGGAACAGCCTGACAACACGCTTGAGGGGCCGCATGTCATCCTGACACCGATAGGGGAAATGGTACGTGAGGAACTGGTTACCAGCATTACCGCACACTATTCGATGGCTGTCATCGACTCTTTCGTCATTATGCCCGAACACTTGCATGTGCTGATCATTGTGAAGGAGCCAATAGTCAGCAGTAGCGGTCGTCCTACCCATCTTGGGCAGGTGATTGCCGGTTTTAAGAAAGGGTGTAACCGCCGCTATTGGGCCATGACCGAACAAGGCATTCCAACGGGAAAACCGTTGGCCACCCTCGCTGCCCCCATTCCTGCTGCTCCCGTATCTGGCGGTTCTGCCGCCGCTGCTCCCGTATCTGGCGGTTCTGCCGCTGCTGCCCCCGTGTCTGGCGGTCCTGCTGCCGCTATCCCCATTCCTGCAGCTCCCGTATCTGGTGGTTCTGCCGCCGCTATCCGGGTGTCTGACGGTTCACCCGTCAGAAAACGCGTTCCTTCTAATGGCACCACCGGCCGCCGCCCCCTCTTTGCCGGCGGCTATTGCGACGTGATGCCCATTACAGCAGAACAACTGAGCACGCAGCGCGCCTATATCAATGGCAATCCGCGCAGCCGCCTGCTGCGCACCAGCCAGCGCGCTACGCTGATGCCCTGCCGTGGTGCTTATGTTTCTGCCCTGACACCAGCAGCCCTTCATGGCTACCTGCAGCGCGTATGCCTGCCGCAGCACGCCACACCGGCAGCTCTTTCTGAAATCGAGTGCCGCCTGCTCCTCGCCTCCAGCGTGCCCAGCGCCTCTTCTGCCTCCAGCGTGCCCAGCGGTTCACCCGCTGGGATAAGCTCTCCCTTCATTGCCCTTGATTCCTACGGCGACCGCCAGCTGTTGAACAGCCGCCTGTTGCCCGTAGTATGCCATTATCGGGACAAAGCCCATTTTGATAATCAAAAGGCGCGCTGCCTTGAAGAGGCTGCCAATGGTGCCGTCCTGGTATCACCCCATATTGCCCCCGGCGAACAGGAAATCATGAATGAAGCCATGAATCACGGTTTCCCCGTGATTACTATTGCTGACAACGGCTTCCCCGAGCGCTATCACCCCTCAACGGAGCGCATCGACCGCTGCGCCGAAGGCAAGCTCCTGATAGTCACTCCTTGGCAGTATCAATATCGTGGCAAAAACGAACAGCTCACCATCCCCTTCTGTAAGGCGATGAACTGTGTAGCCCAGGCCCTTTGCCGCCAAAAGGATGATTGGTGGAAGAGTGTGATTAGCGGTTCCCCCGCTGATAATAACGAGCAACAAAATGACAAATGAAAAAAATGCTACAAGATATGAGTACGAAATACGAATATAGAAAGCGAGTAACAAGGGATCAGCAAGGCTCTACCCTCCTTACAGGTCAAAGACAGGCCCCTTGCGAGGCTTGGAATAAGTGGGAAAAATATTCCCCTAAAGCCCATTTCTTGCGTAGCCTCCTGCTCCTGCTGGTGATGATGGTGGTGGGAGTTGAAGACGTTTGGGGAACGGTTACTGAAGGAGTTTATTACATAAAGAGCTATAACTCTTATGCAACAGACTTTACCCCTGAGTATTATTTGGTTCCAACTATTAATTGCTTTTACAATGATGATGAAGATAAACCTCACTTGACAACGTTTAAAACTAATGGGGACAAAAATTCTTTATGGAGAATTGTACCAGTTACAGGCGGCTACCGGTTAATACATAATGCTACAGGAAAATATCTTGTCGTCAATGATGCAATATCCGCACTTGTAACTAATAGTCAAGCTCATCGTAAAAGGGTTCATCTTGAAACAATATCCCCTAATAATCTTGATGATAATAGTATATTTACGTTTACAGAAGTTTCGGGTGACATAGATGGTATAATTGGTATAAAACATATAAGCAGAGGTAGTAGTAAAACAGGAGATGGAAAAGACCACTATTATCTGAATCCGCAAAACGGTAATCACGATTATTATCGTGCTGCAAGTGGTCGGGCAGTCACTGACTTCCAAGGAATTGTTGGATTCTATGGAAAAAATGTCCCCACAACAGGTACTGATGGTACAGATTCTAGATGGAAACTGTATCCAGCTAATAATACTTGTGCAAATCCAGTCATTCAATATAACGATGCAGGCACTAATATTCAGATTTCCTATCCTATCAGTGATGATACAGGATGGACAATCTACTATACAACTGATGGCAGTGATCCAAGCGATGCTAACAATGAGAATAGAACTGGCATCCAAGAAAATACTACCTTAACAGACTTAACAGGAGTTAGTAAGGTTCGTGCGAAAGCCACTAAGGAAGGTTGGGATTCTTCAGATGAAGTCGTGTTGATAGCATCTGATGTAACCCAAATGGTACAAAGTAAAGAATGTGATGCATTTTATATGGTACCTCCCATGGTGTCAGGAGAGACATGTGCAACCACATCCAATATTCCCAATGCTGCTATGGGTTGGCGATTTGAACCGGCTGGCTTGTTTTGTGGCATTCAATATTATAAAATATTGAATCCTGCGATAGACAACAAGTACTTATATTGTAGTGGAGATAATGGTAGTGATGAAGCGCTCATAATGAAGTCTAGTTCAGAAATAATTAGCGATGCCAACAATGAAACCATAGACCGCGCTAAGTTCCGGTTGATAGTCCAGGATGATGGTAGCTATAAATTTATTAGTAAATGGTGGGCTGCGGAAAAACCAGACAAGTATTATGTGAATAAAAAGAACGGAAATAATGGAGGGAATCCGCTTAATCTTGCCGATGGCACCAACAACACAGGGCAATGGAATGTGATTGCAGCTCCATCCACCCCAAAGACTCAGTTTGATGCTTCATTCGCATCAACTACGACTTCAACTAAATGCTATTTGATAAAGAGTGCCAATGCTACTACTTATCATTTGCTGCCTCCAACGGCTGAAGGAGGATACGCTACTGCAAATACAACAGGTGCAAATACAAACTGGTTCCTCCTTCCAATTGAAGATAATGATGAATGGATACCTTCTTATCATATCAAAAACGGAAAGACAGGAGAGTATTTATATTTCAACAGTTCAGACAGTAAATTCTATACCAACTCTTCCGTATCTGGTAATGAGAACAACTATAAATTCATAATAGTGAAAAGTGCTAATACCACTTACACAAATCCCTTCAACGTCATTCCTTATGCCTTGAAAGACCAGGCCAATCAGGAGGATAATAGTTTGAATAGAAGTGGAAATAACCTTACTATTGGCAACAGCCGTAATACACCAGCTTCACTTTGGCAGTTAGAGGAGGGGTGTCTCGAACCGTTTTTTGAACAGAGTGGAGACAATATTACTATTTCTTATATTTCCAATACATCAGATGTGTACTATACGACAGATGGTAGTGATCCTTCTGTCTCGGGAACATTATATGAAAACGGTAACTGGCCAGCATCAGAGCAACATGGTATCAAGGCTATTGCAAAACTAAAAGACAATTCAACTGTTACATCTGAAGAGGTCACTCTTCTAAACCAACCTGAGATCACATTGGGTGTTGTAGGACCTTATCCATATAAAGGCACCCCTTGGGAGCCAGGTGTTTCGAGTGTATCCGTTGGGTCAATATCAACATCTACTGGCTATTCTGTAAGCTATAGTGACAATCATACCAATGTTGGAGATGTTACAGTTAATGTAGCAGATAATGTTGAGGATAATACTTTTATTTGGAATGCCTCCACAACATTTACTATCAATCAAAAGGCTGTGACAATAACGGCCAAAGATGCCTCAAAAGCGTATGATGGTACTGCGTTGACAGAAAGTGGTTTCACGGCTACTGCATTAGAAACGGGTGATACACATACCTTCACGGTTACCATGACAGAGGGAAGTACCATCACGAATATGGGTACAGAGCCTAATGTTATAGCTACGGTGGATGGTACTGCCGTGACTACTGGTACAGAAACGGCTATAGGCAATTACTTGGTGACCACTGCGAATGGTACGCTGACCATCAACCCGAAACCACTGACGATTACTGCCGACAGCGATACAAAGGTTTATGACGGTACGCCTCTGACGAAGAACAGCTATACCTATACGGAACTTTTAGCAGGTGACCAGATTAAGAGCGTTACAATAACAGGTAGTCAGACTAATGTAGGCACAAGTAATAACGTACCCAGTGCAGCTGTTATCAAGAAGGGTGAAACGGACGTGACAGCGAACTACAATATTACTTACACCAATGGTACATTGGAGGTTACTAAGAAGACGTTAACTATTACCGCTGATGCAAAGTCGAAAAACTATGGTGAAGCAGATCCAGAACTGACCTACACGTCAGAAGGACTTGTTAATGATGATGCCATAACAGGTACGTTGACTCGTGCGGTTGGAGAAGAGGTTGGAATTTATGCTATAACTCAGGGCAGTTTGACTGCAGGTAATAACTATACTATTTCGTTCACTGGGGCTAACTTGATTATCTCTAAAGCAAAATTGACAATCACTGCTAAGCCAAAAACTATCACTTACGGTGATGATCCAGCGAATGATGGTGTGACATACAGCGGCCTTGCTGACACAGATGATGAAAGTGTGCTTAGTGGAAGTCTCACTTATGCCTATAATACAGTTGCTAATGGAACAGGCGCAGCCTATACAAAAACAAGCGAACCAGGCTCTTACTATATCATTCCTAGTGGCCTATCTGCGGCGAACTATGTCATTACTTTTGCTCCAGGAACTTTGACCGTTAATCCGAAGGAAGTCGGACTGACTTGGAGCGAAACGACATCTTTCACTTATGACGGAGAGGAGCATGCTCCCACTGCTACTGCTACTGGTATGGTGAATGGCGACGAAATTGGCGTTACTGTAACAGGTGCTCAAACCAATGCTCAAACCAATGTAGAGGAAGAAGACTACTATAAAGCTACAGCGTCAGCCCTTACAGGTGATAAGGCTGGTAACTACAAATTACCTGCTACCAATACGCAGTCATTTACTATTACACCCAAAAGTCTTGTTGATGGTACTACTCTTGCTGATGGCTACATCCTCAACTTCGGTGAGAATAACACCATCCTTCTGACAGATGATGTGATTGGTAGTGCACTTGTTCTATCTACAGATTACAGCGTAGGTGAAGACACGGATCCCAGTGAAGGATACGCCATAAGAACCGTCACAGGCATAAATAACTATACAGGTTCATTTACTGTCCGGAATGCTTTCGTTACCTTCTCTACGGATACAGAACGAGATAGTTGGTCTGCAACCTTTGTGGCAGAGAAAAAGGATGATGAAGATATAGGATTTGTTTTGCCTGAAGGATTTTCTGCCTTCATCATTTCAGACATAAGAGGAGAGTGGGCTATCCCAGAACCGTTGAATTATATTCCCGCTGATGTACCCGTGCTGTTGGTAGCGAATCATCAGACCCAAGGATTTGTGGTTACGGAAGCCAGCAGTTCTGAGGTGACCATCACTCCGGAGCAGAAAGATAAGAACATGCTGGAGAAAGTGACGGAGGATACTCCTGGCTATAATGCTACCACGGAATCTGTTCCTTTTGAAACAAAAAAAATATATCTACTCTATAAGAACGAGTTTGTATTCAACAAGGCTGGCAACTTGAAGAAAGGTAAGGTATTTCTCAACCCGAATCATATCGCTTCATCGCCAGAGCCTGCTCCTGCCCGTCTGCAAATTGCCTGGAATTACACGACGGGAATTGAATTAATTGACAATTCACAATTGACAATTGACAATTCGGTTGACTATTGGTACACCCTTGATGGTCGCCAATTACAAGGCAAGCCCACTACGAAGGGGTTGTACATTAATAACGGAAATAAGGTCGTGATTAAGTGAGAGAACGAATTATACGAATTCAACGAATAGAATGGGAAAAAAAGGAACTGACATATTGTACTTCGTGTCTTTCTGCTTAGAGCAGTATAAGATGCAGAAAGGACTGTCGGGTGGTGAAACGTTAAAACTGTTCGATAAGAACGGGATTACGGACTATTTGGCAAAACACTATGATGTGCTGCATACACAGGGCGCAGCATGGTTGATGCATGATATTGACGAACATATAAAGGATAGAAAGATATGATAGTTTATCACGGCAGTTTGGTGAAGGTGGAGCAGCCACGTCTTTTGGTTCCCTCCCATACGTTAGATTATGGTGCGGGGTTCTATACGACTACTTCTTATAATCAGGCTGAGAAGTGGGTCAGAAACAAATTGGATGACAGCCACAGGCACGGCTTCGTGAATAAATATGAGTGGAATGATAATAATAAAACAGGGTTGAACTATAAGCATTTCATAGAACCAAACGAGGAATGGATAGATTTTGCGCATAATAACCGTACTGTATATGGATTTGAACATGACTTCGATGTGGTCTATGTTCCTGTAGCTAATGACAAGGTCTATGCTGCTTTTGCCCTTTACGAACAGGGATTTATAGATAAGCAGGCTTTGATTCGTGAAATGAGAGCTTATAAGTTTGTTGACCAATTGCTGTTTCATACAGAAAAGGCGATAAAGACATTGATATATATTGAAAGTATGGAGGTGAAGATATGATACCTGAGATTACAGATAAAAACATATATTTGTTGCTGCCTGGAAAGGTGTCGGCTGCAGTGGGAAGATATGTAGAAGAGAATTCCTTAGACTTGCTTGACGGGCTGAGGAAATTCTATAATTCCGTAACATATAAAAAACTTGAACTTGAACAAACAAAGGTATGGCATTTGGGTCCCGTAGCTTTGTATCAGATGTTCAAAGATGAAATTGGAAAAGAAAGTACAGCACAATGAAGAATTTATTAATGCAAGATATGAAACAGACAATACGATTCTTTTTCATGCTGATGGCACTCATGATGGGTGCAACAAGTGAGTTATGGGCACAAGAACCAGAATTAACAGAAAGTGACATCGTCATTGATGATGGTATCGAACATGGTACAGTTGCGTTCAAAAGTCTTACTGATCGTACAGTAACCCTGACCATTACGCCAGATGCGGGATATTACATCAAGGCATCGGACATCGTTGTGGAGAAACTGGTTGATCCAGGAAACGCTAATGCTCCAGAACGACGTACACCAGCTATCGCCGATGTTATTCCGGGAACGATGTATTCTGGTTCAGGACGAACTGATGATGACATAATTAGCAGTGTTGCAAATTCCAATTCAGCAGAGTATGACTTCACGGTTCCTGCTGATTATAATGGTGTTTATGTCACGGCAACCTTTCATCTCATAACGGAGACAGAGAATAATATTAATATCATAAGAATCACCCGCAGCACTGATTTGGGATCCGCTCCCAGCATGACTGACCATTACATCCTAGTGGATGATGTCGATGCTTCAGTGGTTAGCGCATTTTATTCAGCGGGAACTTTTACTGGCATCTTTGAAGGTGAAGCTCAGGCAGACGGCACTTTTCCAAAGATTACAGGGCTTAGTACACCTCTCTTCAATACTCTTACAGGTACTGTAAAGAATATTATGTTGGAAGGTGTAGGCATAAGTAACCACACTGGCAATACTGGCGCTATTGCTTGTACAGCGAATGGTGCTGCTCGCATCTATAATGTGGGTATCCTTAGCGGATCTGTAGATGGGACAGGTAATACTGGCGGTCTCGTAGGTTTTCTCGATGGTACAGCTCGCGTTATCAACTGCTATAGTTATGCCAATATTACAGGGGGTGATGTTGTAGGAGGTATAGTGGGCAACAATAATCAAACGTCATCACAGACTGCTCTTAATACGATAGTCGTTAACTGTATGTTCTATGGCAATATAACAGGTGGCAATTCAGTTTATCCAGTATATGGCGGTAGAAGTATAAATAATGATTCCAACACTGGTATCAATCCATATTGCTACTTTCGCAAGAATGCTACACTTACCCCGACTGCCTATAACCGTTCATGGCCAGCCGAGGAGAAGAACCTGACTCGCTTCGAATATTATCGCAGTGTGTTGAATAGTAACCGCAAACTTTGCACTTGGTGGGTGAATGGTACCAGTGGTACGGCACCGACAGACGAAGATGTAGCCAATGTAGGCATTGCCAAATGGGTGCTCGACCCAAGTATTGCGCCTTATCCTATTCTGAAGAAATGGGGAAAATATCCTTCTGTTATAAATCTTGATCCAGACAAAGTGTGGGATCCAAGGACAGAAATTAAAGAGGGAGATGCTGTAACGTCAGTAACGCCACATTGGGTACAGCGTAGTGATGCTAAAGAGTGGGAAGGAAAGAGTTACGGTACACTTGCTGTGACTATCAAAGCAGGTGCTCATGGTAGTGGAAGCACCTCAAGAAATATTCCGATTACCGATATGGACACACTGAATTGTGATTATAGTTATTACAAGATTCAGTTGCCTTATTATAATGAAGTGTTCGGTAACCCTAATGGAGCCACTCATGCTGAGAAATATGGTGGTAACTATACCGAATATGTCGTGACGGGATGGGAAATAGAAGCTGCTGGTAGCACTACTGCTACGGATTATAATTTCGCAGATCGTAATAGTATTAATGGTCGTGTATTTGCGCAAGGTGGATATTATTACGTCCCCAAAGACGTCACCTCCATCACCATCACTGCTCGTTGGGGTAAGGCGTTTTATCTGTCAAATCGAGGTCGTAGCATTGATCGTGTAAATGTAACTAAGGCAGATTATAAAGCAGACAGCCCATTTACTCCAGCTGGTACCATACCCGATACTTTTCAGGATCAACCTGTTTATGATGATCTTCAAAATGCTATAAAAGCTCTTGGAACGAATACGGACTCTCCTACTGTTTATGATCAGGCAATAGTGCTGATAGGTAACCATCAGGTAAAGAATGGCAACAATGATGTGGGTTATAATTTAGACAGCAAATGGCATCCTTTTACTATAATGAGTGCTGACTTTGACTTTGACAATGAGCCCGATTACAGTTTTCAGTTTCAGTTCAGGGTTAATACACCACGACCTGGTATTCAGCCGATCCGATTTGATTTCTTGCCTGTTGTAGAACTGGGTCTTGCCTTACGTCACGACTATAAAGCTTATGCCATTGGTATTTTTGTACCTCAAGGTCATTTCGAAGTGACTGAAACGGCATTCATGCGTACCACTCAGTTTGAGTATGATGGTTTTCAAAGCTACACAGACAGACGAATAGAAGCTAAATCGCCTGTCATCATTAATGGTGGCGAATATGAGATGTTTGTGGTTAGATATCATGACTCTAATCGTACAAGCTATTTCTTATTGGGCGGTAATGCATGGATACACCGTTTTGCTCCAGGAGCTCACCCTAGTAATGCAAGCCCCAAAATTTACTTATGTCCTATAAATGTGATTGGTGGTCAAGTTAAAGAACTATACCTCACAGGTCTCTACCGTCCAAAATTGCTAGCGCCTACCAATCAAGGTGCTCCACGTTGTTACACTGACGGTGGTAAATTTGACATTATGGCAGGTGCTGGCTATGAGAAAGTAGAAGCCGGCTCTAATGTCACTTTTAAAATCAATCATTCGAAGATTACCGAATTCTATGGTGGAGGTATCAATGCCACCAATCCTATCAGTGGTAACATAAACGTTACCATTGACAATAGTTATGTAGATAAGTATTGTGGCGGTCCTAAAGTAGGTGACATGACAGGAAAGACCGTAACCACTCATGCTACAGGTACGACCTTTGGTGTGTTCTATGGAGGTGGTAATGGTGGTAATAGCTATTATAGGGATTTACAAAAAGATGGCGACATGTCCTCAGACCATATAGGAACTTGGAATGATCAAGGATATAACTGGGATGGTTTTAATCCTTTAGGCGTGAAGGATGATGGTACCGATAATAAAGGTTATCATGCAGAATATGAATTTGAGGTCTTTAACCATTCCAACGGAGTGACCGACCAGATTACGCAACGTGGCTTTATCAGATGGATTCAGTTTGGTATTACCAAGACGGGCAATGTCAGCAGTACGCTGTCTGATTGTAAGATTTTGGGTAATTTCTATGGCGGTGGTAATTTGGCCACTGTCGATGGTAATGTTACTTCTACTCTTACGAATACACAGGTTGCTGGTAGTGTCTTTGGAGCAGGCTATTCTGCAGCTATTCCTACCTTCCAGGTGCACGACAAGAGTACAGCTTCTTTCCCTTCAATTACAGCTGGTGTTATTACTGATGGTTATATTGGCTATGATAGTAAGGTGTATGAGTGGACCAATGAAAAACTCGAGGGTAAAGATGAGGCATATATGAAAGCTCATCCCACTTACGAAAAGGACGGCAAATGGTATTGCTACACTTGGAATTCCTTAGATGATCTTGGCGCCGTAACTGGCAATGCCACATTGACCATTAACGGAACTACTACTGTTGGCGAAAGTGTTTATGGCGGTGGTCAAGAGTCGAATGTAGAAGGAAAAACGCAGGTGAACATCACTGGTGGCACAATTACTCAGAATGTCTTTGGCGGTGGCATGGGTGTTGCAGATAATTTTGCGTGTTCGAAAGCCATGGTGGGCGTTAATGATGCAGGCAAATGCGCTGATCCTGGTTCAGCTGAAAATAAAGATAAAGGAACAAAAGTCAGCATCAGCAACGGCACGGTGAATGGTAACGTCTATGGTGGCGGTGAGGTCGGCCGAGTGGAATGGAATACACAGGTGGAGATAGGTGTTGGAACAGGTGATGGTCCATTTGCACCAGAAATTAATGGTAGTGTATTCGGTGCTGGTAAAGGTAAAGAAACACATGGCTATGCCGCTTTGGTACGTGGAAATAGTTCTGTTACTATTCAGGGCAAAGCCAAGGTGAGAGATAATGTCTATGGTGGCGGTGAACAAGCTACGGTGGGCAGATATTGGGTGAAGGGCATTAATACTACTCTTTGTCCAAATGACGAAAACGAAACAGCAATACCTACACCTCCTGACGGTTTGCCAGATGAAATGCCGTATAAGACGAGACGTGGCGGAAAATGTACTGTCATCGTACAGGGTGAGGCCCAAATCGGACCCAATGATGGACCAACAGAGATAGCAGGACACGTGTTTGGTGCCGGTAAGGGTGTAACACCTGCTTATAATAATACGCAGGGTGATAATAATAGGTCCAAACGTATGGTGGACTATAAATCTGGGAAACATACAGGTGACCCAGGAACGACGTGGGATTATTATCCAGATGACCATAATTATGTTTGGGAATATTTTGCCACTGAGGACAAGTATTTTGAGTTCCTGCAAACTTTGGCTTTGGCAACCGGAACTGACGTGACCATCAATGGAAGTGCAAAAGTCAAGGGTTCCGTATATGGCGGAAGTGAAAGTGGCTATGTACAGGATGACACTGACGTAAAGGTAAAGGGTGGTACAATCGGAACAGAAGACTTAGGCGGTGCATACTATGGTAACGTCTATGGTGGCGGTAAGGGTGATGCTAAACATATGGGTGCAGAGAAAAAATATGTTGCCGCTGGTCTGGTCAAGGGTAATACGAAGGTAAAGATTGAGAATGGAACCATCCTGCATAACATCTATGGCGGCGGCGCTTACGGTTCGGTAGGTGAGTTTACCTACGACGCAAACGGAAGGCCTACAGGACGAAAGACTTATACTGTTGGTGAAACTGTGGAGTCTACTACGGGTGGCAATACTGAGATCACGATTACAGGTGGTACGATTGGTAGCGACGGTCATGAGAACGGAATGGTGTTCGGTTCATCAAGAGGTGATGTGGCAGCTCCTGGCACCGACGGTGTTGATCCCAACGACCGTATGGCATGGGTTTATAGTACGCATGTCAAGATTGGTGATACCAATGTTCAGTCAAGTCCTACGATTAAGGGCTCTGTCTATGGAAGTGGCGAGAATGGTCACACCTTCCAGAACACCATTGTAGATGTTAATAAAGGTATTATCGGTATTACTGATACGAGTGTTGACGGAGGTGCTGCTTATGCTTATCGTGGCAATGTGTATGGCGGCGGTTGCGGTACGGATAAGTATGACTCTGACGGTGATAAGACAGCTGATACTTACAACCCACTGGCAGGTATCGTACAGGGTACTGCCACTGTCAACATCACTGGCGGACAGGTTGTCCACAATGTCTATGGTGCTGGTGCTATGGGTTCTGTGGGTGGCGGTGCTGATGCCAATAGTGGTAAGACCACGATTAATATCAGTGGCGGCCGTATCGGATATGATGGTGTAGGGAATGGACATATATTTGGTGCAGCCCGTGGTGAGTTTGGTGTAAGTGATGCAGCGTCGAATCTCGCTAACGTCAGGGAGACAGAGGTGAACATCAACTATGCAACGACACCAGCAGCTGATAATGAAGGAAAAACGGAACAGCTCATTGCAGGTTCTGTCTTTGGTGGCGGTGAGGCCGGTACCGTCAAGGGCAGCGTGGCAGTTAAGATGACTGGCGGTCTGATACTGAATGACGTTTATGGCGGTGGTGCTTTGGCGGATACGCAGACCAGTAACTGGAATGCAGATGCAAACAATGGAGCAGGCGGCTGGGCCGATGCAGAAAAATCCGCTCTTCATACGACGACAGTCCGTCTGACAGGTGGTACTATCCTTGGTGAAGCATACGGCGGCGGACTGGGAGAAACAGGCAAACCTGCCTATGTCTGGGGCGATGTGCTATTAGACTTAAACGGTACAACATCTTCTGGTGAAACAGGCACGTCCATAGTTGACAATGATGATGATGCAAGAGGTTGTGCAGTCAGCCAAGTCTTTGGTTGTAACAACGCAGCCGGTACGCCAAAGGGTGATGTGTTGGTACATGTCTATGCTACGCAGAATAAGAACAAGTCGCAGATAGCAAATTCAGCGGCAACTGTTGATACTCCAGCCGTGACGGATGCCAAACAGAAGGGAGTTTATGACGTGAGTGCAGTCTATGGCGGTGGCAACTTGGCAGCCTATGAACCTGCAGACCCGGATAACAACAAGACGGAAGTCGTGATTGATGGTTGTGAACTTACCAGCATCAAGCAGGTATATGGTGGTGGTAATGCTGCTTGTGCACCCTCAACTAACGTAACGGTGAACGGAACGTTTGAGGTTGAAGAACTCTTCGGTGGTGGAAACGGTCTGGACAACATCGTTATCAACGGTGTCACGAAACCTAATCCAGGTGCCAACGTAGGTTACAAGAACTATTCCGAGTATTATTATGAAGATAACACGTGGAAGGTGAGGGATATGGCAGCGTATGATACTAAAGATAAAAGAATGGCTGCTACGGACCTCGTCTATGGTACGGGTAAGGCTTCCGTGAATATCTACGGTGGTACAGTTCATCGTGTATTCGGAGGTTCGAATACAAAGGGTAACGTGCGCCAGACAGCATTGACCTTGTTGGATGATAATGAAGGTTGTACCTTCTGTGTTGACGAGGCATACGGTGGAGGAAAGAGTGCGGAGATGGATGCCGAGGCGAAGTTGCTAATGGCTTGTATCCCGGGTCTTGAGGCCGTTTATGGTGGTGCTGAGGCTGCCGATGTCCGTGGCAATGTGACGCTGAATATCACCAACGGTACCTTCGACCGTGTGTTTGGCGGTAACAACCTCAGCGGTACCATCAGTGGCTCAATCACCGTCAATGTGGAGGAGATTGGTTGTAAACCTGTCAAAATCGGTGAGCTGTACGGTGGTGGCAACCAGGCAGGCTATTCAGTTTATGGTTACGACAGCGATGGTAAGCCGAAAGAAACGGTAGAGCCGGGTACCAACCCGCTCTACGATGATCCACAGGTCAATGTGATGTCGTTTACCAGCATCGGTAACGTTTACGGCGGTGGCTATGGTGAAGGTGCTACGATGGTAGGTAACCCAACCGTGAACATCAATGAAGCCTACGGCAAATACTATAATGAGGATGTCTCTGTTGTTGGTGAGAATGCGAAAACGCCTAACAACTATCCGATTCCTTCACATGCCAAGGGCAAGATGGGTGCTATCAGCAATGTCTTTGGCGGTGGTAATGCGGCCAAGGTCATTGGTAGTACCACCGTCAACATTGGTACCCTTAAGGAGGTTTATTTGGTTAAGGAGGTTACAGCAGATACCACTTTGCCAGACGGCTGCTACATCCGCAAAAATGACGGAACTTACTCTAGTGCCACAGGACCAGCTTCAGCTGACGTGACCTACTACGAAAAGAAGACCGTTCAGGGTGTTGACATCCGAGGTAATGTCTACGGCGGTGGTAACAACGCTGAGGTGACCGGTAACACGAACGTGATTATCGGTAAGCAGGCAGAGTAAAGCGATGCTGAACGATAACCGCCGCAAGGGTTTCCCTGCGGCGGTTGTTGTTTTATGGTGGTTGTCGTTTAGTTGCGATGGAAGAAGAGGCTGTTGAAGAGGAGTCCGATGAGGGCGCCGAGGAGGACACCGAGGGAATTGGCGGCGAAGTCGAGCCAGTCGCCATTGCGGTGACCGCCGGTGCAATACTCCTGCAGAAGTTCGAGGAGGCCGCTCATGAGGATGGGCAGCAGGAAGGCGTAGAAGAACAGCTTCTCGTAGTCGAGGCGGTTGTGGTGGCGGAGGTATTCGAACCAGATGACGGAGCAGGTGCCTCCATACATGACGAGGTGTGTCCATTTGTCGATGAAGGCTACGTCGTCGAATGGTGTCTCTGGGAAGATAGGCGTGAGGGATAGAATCCAGATGAGTATGATGCAGCAGAACGAAAGTGGGTAGCGCTTCGCTAGCGATAAGTGATAAGCGAGAAGTGAAGAGTGATCTTTTTGCATAATTATTTGTTGTTTTGGCTGCAAAAATACAAAGAAATAAAGAAAAACGGATGAAAATGCAGCAATTTTTGTATTTTCTCTTAACTCTAAACACTTAACTCTAAACTTTTTTGTATTTTTGCAGACGATTATGAGAATGAAGACTAACGAAAGGGCAATGTTAAAGAGGGCTAACTTCGGGAGCCATTTAGGTGTTATCCTGGCTACGGCGGGTTCGGCCGTCGGACTGGGAAACGTGTGGCGGTTCCCCTATATGACCGGCGAGAATGGTGGTGCGGTGTTTATCATCATCTATGTATTGTGTGTGCTGCTGTTGGGTATTCCCTGTATGGTCAGTGAGTTTATCGTGGGTCGTCACGGACGGGCCAATACAGCGGGGGCATACCGGAAATTGGCCGGAGGCGGTCCTTGGTCGCTCATCGGCTATATGGGTGTGCTGACGGGATTCCTTATTACGGGCTACTATGCTGTGGTGGCGGGCTGGTGCGGACAGTATATCTGGGCGTCGCTGGTAGGACATATGTCGGGGTCGCCGGAGTATTTCAAGCAGTATTTTGCGTCGTTGAGTACCGACCCCGTGAAACCCGTACTGTGGACGGTCATCATGTTGGGACTGACGTATCTGATAATCGAAAAGGGTGTGCGCGACGGTATCGAACGTGCCTCGAAGGTGATGATGCCCACCTTATTTATATTATTACTGGTCATTGTGGTGGCGTCGTGTATGTTGCCGGGCGCCGAGAAGGGTATCGATTTCCTGTTTAAGCCCGACTTTACGAAAATCAATAGCGACGTGTTCCTGAGTGCCTTGGGACAGGCGTTCTATTCGCTGAGTATTGCCATGGGGTGTCTGTGTACCTATGCTAGCTATTTCTCGAGAGAGACCAACCTGACGGGTTCGGCTACGCAGATAGCAGTGATAGACTGTATCGTGGCCATTCTGGCAGGATTGATGATATTCCCAGCAGCCTTTGCCGTAGGCGTGAGCCCGGACTCTGGAGCGTCGTTGGTATTTATCACCCTGCCGAACGTGTTCCAGCAGGCCTTTGCGGGCATTCCCGTACTGGGCTACGTTATCTCGCTGGTGTTCTTTGCACTGTTGACGCTGGCAGCACTGACGTCGCTGATATCGCTGCATGAGGTGTCGACGGCCTTCCTTCATGAGGAATTCGTCATTACCCGCAAGAAGGCAGCACTCATCGTGACCGTCACGACGATTATCATTGGCAGTTTGTGTTCGCTATCGCTGGGTGCGGTAGATTTTATGACGGTATGGGAGAAGACGCTGTTTGACATCTTTGACTTCGTGACAGGACAGATATTCCTGCCTGTCGTCGGATTCCTGACATGTATCTTTATCGGATGGTTCGTGCCTCATAAGTTGGTGCGCGACGAATTTACCAACTGGGGAACGCTGCGCGGACGGTTCTTCCACCTGTATTTATTCTTGGTGAAGTACGTTTGTCCGTTGGCAATACTGTTTATTTTCCTGCATCAATTTGGTTTGATATGAACCGAAATGACCGAAGGGTAGCGATTGCCGCGGTGTGTGTCGGGGTATTGGCGCTGGTGGGGATATGGATTGGCGGGGAGAACCCGCCGACGTCGACGCAAGGAGACGAAGAGACTAGAGATTCTAGTTATTCTAGAGGATCTAGATTTTCTAGAAATTCTAGAGAGACTAGAGATTCTAGTAACAGCTATTATGCGGTGGAGGGCCGCGCGGTGGAGCGGTTTCCGTTTGACCCGAATACGGCAGATAGTACGCAGTTGCTGCGACTGGGACTGCAGCCGTGGCAAGTAAAGAACATTTATAAATACCGAGCGAAAGGTGGCATCTATCGGCAGAAAGAAGATTTTGCAAAGCTCTATGGACTGACCGTCAAGCAGTATCGGGAGTTGGAACCGTATATCCGGATTTCAAGCGATTATCAGCCGGCGGCGATACTGGTAGAAACTAGAGAATCTAGAGATTCTAGATATTCTAGTGATACTAGAGATTCTAGTTTGCGGTATCCCGTTAAGATTAAGGAAAACGAGCATGTTGTGCTGAATACTGCTGATACCACGCAGTTGCGGACGGTGCCAGGTATTGGCACCTATTATGCCAAGGAGATCGTACGTCACGGACAATGGTTGGGCGGTTATGTCAGTGTCGACCAGTTGGACGAGATAGAGGGTTTTCCGCAGGAGTCGAAGAAATATTTTGTGATTCAGGGTGCTTCGCCTAAGAAGCTGAATGTCAATAAGTTGGACTTACAACAATTGCGCAAGCATCCATATATTAATTATTATCAGGCCAAGACCATTCTGGACTATCGCCGGTTGCATGGGAAGATTACCAGTTTGGATGATTTGCGCCTATCGAAGGACTTCCCACCGGAGGCTATTCGCCGGTTGGAGCCGTATGTGGAGTTTTAAGAAGTTAGAAGAAAAAAGAAGATATGATGGACTGGAAACAATTGATATCTAATAAGCGGCTGGGGCAAGAGCACCGCCATGTGGAACGGCATGACGACCGTACGGAGTTTAAGCGTGATTACGACCGACTGATTTTCTCGGCACCGTTCCGACGCCTGCAGAACAAAACCCAGGTGTTCCCGTTGCCGGGCAGTGTGTTTGTGCATAACCGACTGACACACTCATTAGAGGTGGCCAGTGTGGGTATGTCATTGGGTAATGATGTCACCCGGTTATTGACGAAAGACCGTCATCCGGAATTGCGTGGCACCCTGTTTGAGGAGATTGGACAGATTGTGGCCACCGCTTGTCTGGCACATGACTTGGGTAATCCCCCTTTCGGTCATTCCGGTGAGAAAGCCATCCAGACATTCTTTACGGAAGGTGCAGGACGGTTTTTGAAAGAGAAGGTATCGCCGGCATTCTGGTCGGACATCACTCATTTTGAAGGTAATGCCAATGCCTTCCGCCTGCTGACGCATCAGTTCAGGGGTCGCCGTCCTGGTGGTTTTGTGATGACCTATTCCACCATTGCCAGTATCGTGAAGTATCCTTATTCCTCGATGGCCCCCAGCAAGAAGGGGAAGTTCGGATTCTTCGACAGCGAGAAAGAGATTTATCAGCGATTAGCCGATGAAATGGGTATTTTTTGTACGTCGAAGCCCGGTGAACCCCTCCGTTATGTGCGTCATCCGTTGGTGTACTTGGTGGAGGCAGCTGATGATATCTGCTATGAGATTATGGACTTGGAGGATGCCCATAAATTGAAGATCCTGTCGTATGAAACGGTGTCGAAGCTGTTCCTTGATTTCTTTGATGAAGAGACGCAAGAACGTATCAAGCAGCGTATTGTGGACGAGCAATTGACTGATGAGAACGAGATGGTGGTTTATCTGCGTGCTTGTGTCATTGGTAAGTTAGAGAATGAGTGCGTCAAGACCTTTGTGGACCATGAGGAGGAGATATTGAATGGCACCTTTGAGGGCAGTCTGATAGACCATATCAGTCCTAAACAGTGTGAGGCCTATAAACGGTGTGCCAAGCTCTCCGTGCAGAAAATCTATAAGAGCCGTCCTGTACTGGATGTAGAGTTGTCGGGTTACCAGATTATGGCTACGCTGATGGACAAGATGACCGAGGCGGTGATGAATCCGGAACGTTATTATTCACAGCAGTTGATTGGGCGTGTCTCGTCGCAATACGATATCAATGCCGATGATTTGGAAACGCGCCTGATGGCTATCATCGATTATATCTCGGGCATGACGGATGTCTATGCCTTGGATGTCTATCAGAAGATTAACGGTATTTCGTTGCCGATTATCTGACAATTAGTCTTTGTCCTTGTAAATCAGCTTGTTGGCGCCAGAGGTCAGTTCGAGTTCGTCGCGGTGAGCCTCAATGAATGAGTCGATATGGCGCTTGCGCTTGAATTCAAAAATCTCGTCGATGGCAATGAGGATACCCGTTTCCTCCACATCGCCGAAACCATAGTTGATGGCGGTGCCAAAGAGTTTCATCGTTGGTGAAAGTCCCATATAGGCATTGACCAATGGCGGGATGTTATAGCCCAGCTTGCGGATTTCACGATTCAGAATCATGTAGTCCTCCTTGAAGTTTGTGCCGCAGAAGAGCGCTTCCAATTCAGTCGGATCTGTCTCGATTTCCAGTGGTTTCATCGGGATGATGAGCCGTTCCTTGTCATCAAAATGTTTCTTGAGGAAGAAGAGTATCATGTCGCGTCCCTTGCGGATATAAGAGGGGTACATGGTCATCTTGCCAAAATAGTATTTGATGGAAGGACGGATGACGGTCAGTGCTCCCAGACCATCCCACAGGTTGTCAAGGGCGAACATGCTCTTCGCACCCATCTTGGATGACTGGTAGGGTAGTGAGACGAAGGAGCGTCCCAGCTCTACTGTCCAAGGGGCATAATCCTTCAAGAATTTCTCAGAGAAATGGAACATATGACTGGTAGCGAGGATGGGCTGTCCTTTCTCGTCGTACTCCCAATCGGAACCTAACAGGTAGCGGTAACCTCCTATAATCTCCTCCTCCTCCGGATTCCAGACAATGAGTTGTTTGTAGCAGTTGTCGCAGACGTCGAACTCATCGATATCCACAGGCTTGCCCGTTCCACCGCCAGCCTCGCGGAATACGATTTCACGCAGACGACCAATCTCCTGCATCACGTTCGGAGCATTATGCGCCGTAATGATGTAGATTTCGTTGTTGCTCTTGTTGGTCATTCGCAACTGCTTGTCGGGCGTCAACTCACTCTTGAGGACTTCCTTGCTGATGGGAGAGATGATAGGTTGTTCCATTGTCTGAAGTTATTATAGTTGTTAACTAGATGTTCTAGAGGATCTAGAGGGGCTAGAGATTATAGACCAGATCTTGCACATATTGTGCCCATTCCGATGGGCTTTTGCTTTTGTCGAAGGTCTGCCAGGGGATAGGTTTTCCAATTCTCACCTCGAATGTCTTGCCGACGTTTTTGTACATTTCGTCGACGAGGAAAAGCATCGCAAGGTTGAAGGGTAGGAAACGGTCGGAGAAATTTGCCAAACGGTAGAAAAAATCAGAGTTCTGACCGCTGAAATGGATGGGTACGACGTCGCGCTGGTATTCCACGCTCTTTGATATGAACGTCTTCGACCAAGGGATATCTCTGATGACCTTGTTCTTGCGGCGTGAGCAGATGCCGGCCGGGTACATCAGCATGTGGTTGTCGCTTTCGAATCCCGCCTTGACCATAGCCGGGAAGTTACGACTTTGGTGACCGGTTTTATTGATGGGGATACAGAGTGGTGCCAGTCCGGGCAGGTACATCAGGAGGTCGTTGACCAGATAGCGGAATCGGGAATCATAATGTTTTCCGATGATGGCTCCAAGTGCTACACCATCGGCTCCCCCCAGAGGATGGTTTGACACGAAGGTATATAGTCGTCCATCATCTTTGGCGGGCAGGTTTTCCGTTCCTTCTATCTTAAGTGTCATCTGCAGATATTCTACGCAGGCTTCGAGCCACGGAGTTCCCACCTTATCGCGTGATTCCCAAAGGAATGCGTTCACCTGATCCTGATGCGCAACACGTTTGAGCCACGATACTAAGAAACCGGGAATCCATTTTGCCTTGGACCCCATTTTGTTTTTTAGTATCTGATCAATGTCAATTGTTTTCTCCGTTATCTGTCCCATTTCTCTATATTGTCCTTAACAGGATGCAAAGATAGTGATTTTATTTAGATTATGATTGCACTTTTTTAGAAAAATGTGCAATAAAGTAACTTTTTATAGTTTATTCACTAAAAAAAGTGGAGAAAAGTGGGGGAATGTGGGGGAAAATGATTACCTTTGCAGCCAAACTCGTATAAAAAAATATATAAAAGAGGTACGCATGCGCTTTTTAGGTAATATAGAAGCCAAGATTGACGTGAAGGGACGTGCATTCCTTCCCGCTACCTTCCGCAAGGTTTTGCAGGCTGGTGGTGAGGAACGACTTGTGTTGCGCAAGGATGTGTTCCAGGCCTGTCTGGTGTTGTATCCTGAAAGTGTGTGGAATGAGCAGATGGATTTGTTGAGGGCACGTCTCAACAGATGGAACCGTCAGGAACAGCAGGTGTTCCGTCAGTTTGTGTCGGAAGTAGAACTGGTGACCCTTGACGGTAACGGACGTTTCCTGATACCGAAACGCTATCTGCGTATGGCTGAGATAGACCAGGACATTAAGTTTGTCGGCATGGATGACACCATTGAGATATGGAGCAGTCGTAAGGCCGAAGAACAGCAAATGAAGCCAGAGGACTTCGGCAATGCCCTTGAACAGTTGATGATGGTAGAGCAAGAATGACCCTGAAAGCGATAGAAGACAATGATAACGACCGCAGAGACATATCACGTTCCTGTTCTCTTAAAAGAGAGCGTCGACGGGCTGGATATCCAGCCCGACGGCATTTACGTGGATATAACTTTCGGTGGTGGTGGTCATTCGAAAGAGATTCTGTCCCGTTTGGGTAAGAAAGGTCATCTGTATAGCTTCGACCAGGATGCTGATGCGGAGAAAAATATTGTCGATGATGATAGATTTACCTTCGTTCGCAGCAACTTTAGATATATCAGTCAGTGGATGCGCTACTATGAAGTAGAGAAGATTGACGGTCTGTTAGGAGATTTGGGTGTGTCAAGTCACCATTTCGACGACGAGACGCGAGGGTTCTCTTTCCGTTTTGACGCTCCGCTGGACATGAGGATGAACAAACGTGCCGGACAGACGGCCGCTGACATATTGAACAACTATAGTGAGGAGCAGTTGGCCGATGTGTTCTATCTCTATGGAGAGTTGAAGAATGCCCGTCGCATCGCCAAAGCGATATGCGACTGTCGTCGGCAGCATGAGATAACGACTACGGGTCAGTTGGCTGAGGCTGTTGAGCCCCTGATGCGTTCTGAACGTGAGAAGAAAGATATGGCCAAATTGTATCAGGCATTGCGTATAGAGGTGAACCACGAGATGGATGCCTTACGTGATATGCTTAAAGGTGCTACAGAGCTGCTCCGTGAGGGTGGAAGACTGAGTATCATTACCTATCACTCGCTGGAAGACCGTATCGTCAAGAATGTCATGAAGGCCGGCAATGCGGAAGGCAAGGTTGAACAGGACTTTTATGGTCGTATCTCGTCGCCCTATCGGTTGGTTGAGAAGATGATTACTCCCACGGAGGACGAACAGCAGCGTAATCCGCGTAGTAGAAGTGCAAAATTGAGAATAGCAGAGAAAATATAATAATGGCAGAAGACAAGAAACAAGACGAGGTGCCCTTGGTGATAGAGGAGCCCCAGAGCGAGGAACAGGTTTCCGAAGCCGAGGAAGAGGGCAAAGCCAAGGAGTCAACACTGAAGGAGACGATTCAGATGATTAAGGAGTCGGCTAGCGAGGAAGATCCGAAACCTTCCGGCCAGCTGAACCTGCGTACCATACTGGGTGGTGACCTGCTGACGACGGAAGTAGTCCGTTCGCAGATATGGCTGTTTGTGTTGATTGTAGCCTTCTCTATTGTCTATGTCGCCTTCCGTTACCAGTGTCAGCAGGACATGATTGCCATTGACAAGCTCGAGCAGAAACTGACAGACGCCAAATATAAGGCCCTCTCCTCGTCGAGTACATTGACGGAGAAATGCCGTGAGAGTCACGTCTTAGATATATTGAAACAAAACCAGGACTCGCTGTTGCATCAAGCTGACCAGCCGCCCTACATCATAGAAGTGCCAGAATAAGAAGAGATGAGTAAGTTTGATAACGATAAGGTCATGCCCCGATACATGATGATTGCCGTATTGCTGACAGTCATCGGGCTTGCTGTCATAGGCAAGGCCCTCTATATCATGACTGCCCAGAAGCAGTATTGGACGGAGGTTGCCGACCGCCTGAAGCGTGACAGTGTCAGCGTGAAGCCCAACCGAGGCAATATCCTCAGCTGTGACGGACAGTTGATGGCTACTTCTATCCCGGAATATAAGATTTTTATGGATTTCCAGGCAGCAGCCTTTGAGAAGGGCGACTCGCTGTGGCTTGACAAGTTGGATTCTGTTTGTAATGGTCTGAACAAGATTTTCCCGTCGAAATCTGCGGCAGAGTTCAAGCACGATTTGGAGGAGGGACGCCATAAGGTCAACAAGAACGGTACCGTTGGTGCCCGTCACTGGCCCATTTGGAAACGCCGCATCGACTATAACACCTTTGTCGAGGTCAGTCAGTTGCCATTCTTTAATATGCCCCGTTATAAGAGCGGTTTCCATGATGAGCCCTTCAATTCCCGCCGTCGTCCGTTTGGTTCTCTGGCCATGCGTACTATTGGTGGTCTGTATGGTGCCAAAGACTCCGCCTATTATGGTTTGGAACTCTCCAACGATTCCGTCCTTCGTGGTGTTCCCGGTATTACGGGTCGTCGCAAGGTGCTGAATAAATATATGAATATCCCTGTGACACTGCCTGAAGACGGTTGTGATATCGTGACGACCATTGATGTCAATATGCAGGACTTGGCAGAGCGTTCGTTGTTGGATATGCTGAAGCGCCCGGAGGTCAATGGTGAGTTGGGTGTGGCTATCCTGATGGAAGTAGAGACCGGCGACGTGAAGGCTATCGTCAATTTGATGAGGAACGAAAACGGCAACTACATCGAAGCAGTCAACTCGGCCATGAGTTACCGCTGTGAACCAGGTTCTGTGTTTAAGACCGCCTCTATACTCGTTGCGTTGGACGATAAGGTGTTGGGAGAGAATCCTCGGGATACCAGTTACATCATCCATACCGGAGGTGGTGTCATGCCGATGTATGGCCGTGAGATGAAAGACCACAACTGGCGTCGTGGCGGCTATGGTGATATCAATGTTGCCAGAACGCTGGAGGTCAGTTCGAATATCGGTGTGAGTCATGTGATAGACAAGTTCTACCATAACGAGGCCGAGCGCTATGTCAAAGGCCTTTACAGAGTCGGTATCGGTCAGGATCTGAAATTGCAGGATATCCTTCCCGGTTACCGTCCTCCCCTTATCCGTATGCCGCAGCGCAAGAAGAACGGACGTTATGATGACAACTGGTATGCTACTACGTTGCCTTGGATGTCGATAGGCTATGAGACGCAGATAGCTCCCATCAATACAGTGACATTCTATAATGCCATTGCCAATAACGGTAAGATGATGAGGCCGCGTTTCGTCAAGAAGATTGTCAAGAATGGCGAGACCATCAAGGAGTTCGAGCCAGAGGTCATCAAGGAGCGCATTGCAAGACCTGAGGCGCTGAAGACTATTCAGACCATTTTGGAGCATGTTGTCAGTCAGGGACTGGGTCGAAAGGCCGGTTCGCCGTTGTTCAAAGTGGCCGGTAAGACCGGTACAGCCCAGGTTTCACAGGGTAAGTCAGGTTACAAGAGTGGTATAGTACAATACTGGCTCTCGTTTGCAGGCTATTTCCCTGCCGACAACCCCCGCTACTCCTGTATTGTCTGTATCAAGAAGTCCGGACTGCCCGCCTCAGGTGGTGGTATGAGTGGTGTTGTGTTCCATCATATCGCTGAGGGAGTGATGGCACGTCATCTGAAGATGAGCGTGGACGATGCCCATGACGAGCATTCGGTAGTCATTCCAGATGTGAAGAATGGTGATGCTGCATCGGCCAATTTCATTTTGGGAGAGTTAGGTGTCAACAAGCGTGTCAGTCAACCCGCCAAGGTCTATGGTGAGACAGTGACGCCCGACGTGACAGGCATGGGTGCCAAGGATGCCGTCTATGTGTTGGAGAGCCGAGGTCTGAAGGTGAAGATACAAGGTCGTGGCAAGGTGAAGTCGCAGAGTTATCCTGCCGGCAAGGAAATTGTAAGGGGCGGGGAATGTGTTTTGACGTTACATTAATAATATAATAAGGTATATATGAAGCTGACAGAACTATTGAAGCATGTAACCCCTCTGACCATCGTAGGTGATGCGGAGGTGGACATCACGGGGGTGAATATAGACTCCCGCAAGGTAGAGAATGGTCATCTTTTCGTGGCAATGAAAGGTACGCAGACAGACGGTCACCGCTTTATTCCCAAGGCTATCGAGTTGGGAGCTAAGGCTGTGTTGTGTGAGGATTTACCCGAGAATCTCAGCGGGGAAACCGCTGAGCGCAAGGACGGTGTGACCTATGTGCAGGTTGCTTCGACGGAAGATGCTGTTGGTAAGGTTGCCACCGTCTTCTATGGTGAGCCTTCGCAGAAGCTGAAGCTGGTCGGTGTGACAGGAACCAATGGCAAGACCACTATTGCCACCTTATTATATAATATGTTCCGTAAGTTTGGTCACAAGTGCGGTCTGCTTTCTACTGTCAGCAACTATATCGAGGACGAGGTGATTCCTGCCGACCATACCACTCCTGATCCCATCGAACTCAACCGACTGTTGGCTAAGATGGTGGAGGCAGGTTGTGAGTATGCCTTTATGGAGTGTTCCAGTCATGCTATTGCCCAGAAGCGTATTGGCGGACTGAAATTTGCTGGTGGTCTCTTTACCAACCTTACTCGTGATCATCTGGACTACCACAAGACCTTTGAGAACTATCGTGATGCCAAGAAAGCTTTCTTCGACGGACTGTCAAAGGATGCTTTCGCCATTACCAATGCCGACGACAAGAATGGTCGTGTGATGGTTCAGAATACGAAGGCGCAGGTGAAGACCTATAGCACCCGTTCGATGGCCGATTTCCGTGCCCGTATCATCGAGTGTCATTTCGAAGGCATGTATCTGGAGATTGACGGTCGCGAAGTAGGTGTTCAGTTTATCGGAAAGTTCAATGTCTCCAACCTGTTGGCAGTCTATGGTGCTGCTGTGATGTTAGGAAAGAAACCAGAGGATATCCTCTTGGTGCTCAGCACGTTAAAGAGTGTGGCAGGTCGACTGGAACCAATCCGTTCACAGGAAGGCGTGACTGCTATTGTAGACTATGCCCATACGCCCGATGCCTTGGAGAATGTGCTTAATGCCATTCATGAGGTGCTGGATGGTAAGGGTGGACAAGTCATTACCGTTTGTGGTGCCGGTGGCAATCGTGACAAGGGCAAGCGTCCGCTGATGGCTCAGGAAGCCGTCAAGCAGAGTGACAAGGTCATTATCACCTCTGATAATCCACGTTTTGAAGAACCTCAGGATATCATCAACGATATGTTAGCAGGTCTCGACGCTAAACAGATGAAAAAGGTAGTGAGTATTGTAGACCGCAAGGAAGCTATCCGTACGGCCAGTATGCTGGCCCAAAAAGGTGATGTCATCCTCATTGCCGGCAAGGGTCATGAGGACTATCAGGAAATCAAGGGTGTGAAGCACCATTTTGATGACAGGGAGATTGTTAGGGAGATTTTTGGAATCAATTCGTAATAACGAAAATAAGGAAATAATATGCTATACTATATTTTCAGATTCTTAGAGCAGTATGACATCCCGGGTGCGCACCTTTGGTCGTATATCTCGTTCCGTTCGCTGTTGGCGCTCATCCTGTCACTTGTTATCTCAGCGTGGTTTGGTGAGTATTTCATCAAATGGATGAAGCGTCGCAATATTTCGGAGACCGCCCGCGATCCTAGTATCGACCCGTTCGGTGTAGAGAAGAAAGGCGTTCCCACGATGGGTGGTATCATCATCATTGTCAGTATTCTGATTCCCGTACTGCTGTTGGGACGTATGCGTAACATTTATCTGTTGCTGATGATAGGCACTACCGTATGGCTGGGATTCCTTGGCTTTATGGATGATTACATCAAGATTTTCCGCAAGAACAAGGAAGGTCTTAAAGGCATCTATAAGATAGTGGGACAGGTGTCAATCGGTTTCATCGTCGGTCTGACACTCTGGCTCAGTCCTGACGCTGTAGTCCGCGAGAATGTATCTGAGGTCAAGCAGAATCAAGAAATAGTGGTAAAGCACAAGAAAGAGGCCGTGAAGTCGCTGCAAACAACTATTCCTTTTATCAAGAATCATAATCTGAACTACTCCAGTATTATGTCGTTCTTGGGTGAGTATAAGGTGGCAGCAGGTTGGATATTGTTTGTCATCATGACGATTATCGTTGTGACGGCTGTATCGAACGGAGCAAACCTGAATGATGGCATGGATGGTATGTGTGCAGGAAATTCGGCCATTATCGGTGCGGCATTGCTGATATTCTCCTATATCTCGTCCCACATCATCTATGCCGCCTATTTCGATATTATGTATATCCCAGGTTCCCAGGAACTGGTGGTGTTTCTTTCTGCCTTCATCGGTGCGATGGTGGGTTTCCTTTGGTACAATGCCTTCCCCGCCCAGGTCTTTATGGGCGATACGGGCTCGTTGACCATTGGCGGTATCATCGGTGTCTGTGCTGTCATTATCCATAAGGAACTGATGCTCCCCATCCTTTGCGGCATTTTCTTTATTGAAAGTCTGAGTGTCATCATCCAAACCCAGTGGTTTAAACTGCAGAAGCGTAAGGGAAAGCGCGTGAGAGTGTTCCGTGCTACCCCTATCCACGATACCTTCCGTAAACTTGACTCCCAGTTGGACCAGACTAGTACGTATATTTTGAAGAGCTGGCCCCATCGTCCGTTCCATGAGTCGAAGATTACCATTCGTTTCTGGATTACCACGATTATATTAGCAGCATTAACGATTATTACTTTGAAGATTAGATAAAGATGAGTAAGATAGTCATATTAGGAGCCGGAGAGAGCGGAGCAGGAGCTGCCGTTCTGGCCAAGAAACAAGGCTTCGACGTGTTTGTAAGTGACATGTCGAAGATTAATGATAAGTATAAGAAGTTGATGGATGACCACCAGATATGTTGGGAAGAAGGTCACCATACGGAAGAAAAGATTCTGGATGCCGACGAGATCATTAAGAGTCCGGGTATTCCCGATACGGCCCCGATGATTGTAAAGATTAAGGAGAAAGGTATTCATATCATCAGTGAGATAGAGTTTGCCGGTCGCTATACCCATTCGAAGATGATATGTATAACGGGTTCGAATGGTAAGACGACGACGACGAGCCTTATCTATCATATCTTCAAAGAGGCAGGCTATGATGCCGGTCTGGCTGGTAATATCGGTAATTCGCTGGCCCTGCAGGTTGCTGAGGATCCACATGAGTATTACATCATTGAGTTGTCCTCTTTCCAACTCGATAATATGTACGATTTCCGTGCCAATGTCGCTATTCTGCTCAATATTACGCCTGACCATCTGGACCGCTATGATTTCAAGATGCAGAACTATGTGGACGCTAAGATGCGTATCATCCAGAACCAGACGCCACAGGATGCCTTCATCTATTGGAATGATGACCCTATCATCAAGAGGGAGTTGGAGAAGTATGACATCAAGGCTATCCAATACCCTTTCTCCGAACTGAAGGAGAACGGCAGTATTGGTTATATCGAGGAAGGGCAGTATAAGATTGAGAAGCCCGAGCCGTTTAATATGGAACAGGAATCGCTGAGTCTGACAGGTAAGCATAATATCTACAACTCGCTGGCTGCAGGTATTGCCTCAGATGTTGCAGGTATTAAGAAAGAGAATATTCGTAAGTCGTTGAGTGATTTTCCAGGTGTGGAGCACCGTTTGGAGAAGGTGTGCACCGTTCGTGGTGTCCAGTATATCAACGATTCGAAGGCTACCAATGTCGACGCTTGCTGGTATGCGCTGGAGTCGATGAAGACCAAGACAATCCTTATTATCGGTGGTAAGGATAAAGGCAACGACTACGAGCCGATCATACCGCTGGTGAAGGAGAAGTGTGCTGGACTGGTCTATCTGGGTGCTGACAATCAGAAGCTGCACGATAACTTCGACTCACTGGGTATTCCCGTTCGTGACACCCACTCCATGAAAGACTGTGTGGCAGCTTGTTACGAGATGGCCGAGCCCGGCATGACGGTGTTGCTGTCACCCTGTTGCGCATCGTTCGACCTCTTCAAGAATATGGAAGACCGTGGTGAACAGTTTAAGGAATTAGCAAGAAGTCTCTAGACGATCTAGAATCTCTAGAAATACAAGAATAATATGAACAATCGAATAGGTAATCTCTTCAAAGGCGACAAGGTCATCTGGATGGTGTTCTTCTTCCTCTGTATGATCAGTGTTGTGGAAGTCTTCTCAGCTTCCAGTGGACTGACGTATAAGAGCCAGAACTACGTAGGACCTATAGCCTATCATGCCTTCACTATTATGGCAGGTGTTGTGGTGGCTATCCTCACGCTGAATATACCGTGTCGGTATTTTAAGTTGATGACACCCTTCCTGATGCTGATATCAGTAATTACCCTGCTTTGGGTACTGTTGGCAGGAACGAAGGTCGGTGATGCCGGACGTTGGATTAATCTGTTTGGTTTCACGTTCCAGCCTTCAGAGATTGCCAAGGGAACGATTGTGTTGGCTGTAGCGCAGATTCTTGCCGCCATGCAGCGTGAGAACGGGGCAGACAAAAAAGCCTTTAAATGGATTCTTTCGATTACCCTTCCAGCCTGTTTGCTGATAGGCTTGGAGAACCTCTCTACGGCAGCGATGCTCTTTGCGGTGGTCTTCCTGATGATGTTCATCGGTTTGGTTTCTTTGAAGCAGTTGGGTAAACTGGCGGGTGTCATCATAATTTTTGTCGTTGTGGCCGTTTCGATGGTCATGTTGGTCGGTCACGATATCAGTGATGAAGAAAAGACGCTGACCAAGACGGAGCAGGTTGATCAAGCCAATCAGCCCAAGAAAGAAAAGAACTTCGTGGAAAAAATGTTCCACCGTGCAGACACGTGGAAGAGTCGTATCATGAAGTTTGGTAAACCCAAACCGACCCCTCAGGAGTACGACCTTGACAAAGATGCCCAGGTAGCTCATGCCAATATTGCCATTGTGTCGAGCGGTATTATCGGTAAGGGACCCGGTAAGAGCACAGAGCGTGATTTCCTGTCGCAAGCCTTCTCGGATTTCATCTATGCCATCGTCATTGAGGAATTGGGAATCGTGGGGGCTTTCGCGGTTATGTTCCTCTATGTTGTCCTGCTTTACCGTTGTGCCCGTATTGCCAGTCGGTGTGAGAATAATTTTCCGGCATTTCTGGCGATGGGTCTCGGACTGTTGTTGGTCATACAGGCCACTTTCAACATGATGGTTGCCGTCGGATTGGCTCCAGTCACGGGACAGCCGTTGCCACTCATTTCCAAAGGTGGTACGTCGACAATTATCAACTGTGCCTATATTGGAGCCATTTTGAGTGTCAGTAGGTCAGCAAAAATGAAGAAAGTGAAAGAAAATGAGCCAAATAGGGCTTGAATTGATAGAAAATTTGTACTTTTGTAGCGTATTAGAGATAGAACACTTATGAATGACGAATTAAGAGTAATAATCAGCGGTGGTGGTACGGGTGGACATATCTTCCCGGCTGTATCTATTGCCAATGCTATCATGGCGATGCATCCTGAAGCCAAGATATTGTTTGTGGGTGCTTTAGGACGCATGGAAATGCAACGTGTGCCTGCTGCCGGCTACGAGATAAAAGGCCTGCCTATTCAAGGTTTCGACCGTAAGAACCTGCTGAAGAATGTCAAGGTGCTCTATAAGATTTGGAAGAGTCAGCGTATGGCCAAACAAATCATCAAGGAGTTTCGTCCGCAGGTGGCCGTCGGTGTAGGCGGCTATGCCAGTGGTCCGACGCTGAACAAGGCAGCAGCCATGGGTATTCCTTGTCTGATTCAGGAACAGAACTCCTATGCCGGCGTTACCAACAAGCTGCTTGCCAAGAAGGCGGCAAAGATTTGTGTGGCCTATGAAGGTATGGAGCGTTTCTTTCCTGCAGAGAAGATCATGTTGACGGGCAATCCCGTGCGTCAGCAACTGTTGGAGAATACGCAGAGCAAAGCCGAGGCCCTTTGTTCCTTTGGTCTTGATGCGTCGAAGAAGACAGTGCTCATCGTCGGTGGGAGCCTGGGTGCCCGTACCGTTAACGAGAGTGTGCTGAAACACCTTGACGTCATCCGTCAGAGTGGTGTACAGTTTATCTGGCAGACAGGTAAGTATTATTATGAGCAGATAAAAGAACAGCTCGCCAAGGAAGAAAAGTTGGAGAATCTGGTCGTGACAGATTTTATCAGTGATATGGGTGCCGCTTATAAAGCAGCAGATTTGGTTGTCAGCCGTGCGGGTGCTGGTTCTATCAGTGAATTCTGTCTGCTCGGCAAACCAGTCATCCTTGTTCCTTCGCCCAATGTGGCAGAAGACCACCAGACAAAGAATGCGCTGGCATTGGTCAATAAGGATGCTGCACTCTACGTCAAGGATGTTGAGGCTCCGGCATTATTGATGCCGTTGGCTATTGATACGGTGAAGGACGATGCAAAGTTGCAGACTCTCAGTGAGAACATTTTGAAGATGGCGCTGCCTGCTTCGGCTGAAATCATTGCCAAGGAGGTTGTATCACTTGCAAATCAAAATAGATAATCCTCTCAATAAAGAGAAATAATATATGGAAATAAAAGATATTAAAGCAGTATATTTCATTGGGGTAGGCGGTATTGGCATGAGTGCCATTGCACGCTACTTTATCCATTGTGGCGTTGTGGTGGGCGGTTATGACAAGACGCCAAGCACCCTGACACGTCAGTTGGAGAAAGAAGGTGCATTGATTCATTATGAAGAGAATGTGGAGGATATTCCCCATGCTTGTCGCAGACCGGAGTCCAGTCTGATTATCTATACTCCAGCCATTCCCGAAAGCCATCAGGAATTGAAATATTTCCGTGAGCATGGTTTTGAGATTCAGAAGCGTGCCCAGGTGTTAGGAACCTTGACCCGTAAGCATAAAGGATTATGTGTGGCAGGCACTCATGGTAAGACGACCACGTCGACGATGTGTGCACATATCATGCACCAGAGTCATCTGGACTGTAACGCTTTCCTCGGGGGTATCTCCAAAAATTATGGCACGAACTACATCCTTTCCGACTCAGATTATGTTGTGATAGAAGCTGACGAGTTCGACCGCTCGTTCCATTGGCTGTCGCCTTATATGACAGTGATAACATCGACAGACCCAGACCATTTGGACATCTATGGTACCAAGGAGGCTTATCTGGATAGTTTCCGTCATTATACGGAATTGATTCAGCCTCAAGGTGCGCTGATAATCCACCGTGGTTTGGAGATGCAGGAGAATTTGCCTTCAGGTGTACACCGCTATGACTACGCTCTGAATGAGGGCGATTTCCATGCGGAGAACATTCGTATTGCCAATGGTGAAATCACTTTTGACTTCATCTCGCCTATTGAGTCGATAAAAAATATCCAGTTAGGTCAGCCTGTGCCCATCAATATTGAGAACGGCATTGCGGCAATGGCAATGGCTCAGCTTGCCGGGTGTACGGCAGAGGAGTTACGTATTGGTATGAAGACCTATGCCGGTGTTGAGCGTCGTTTCGATTTCAAGATTAAGAACGACCGTCACGTCTTCCTTTCAGACTATGCTCACCACCCGAAGGAAATCTATCAGAGTGCGCGTAGCATCCGTGAATTGTATCAAGATCGTAAGATTACGGCCATTTTCCAGCCTCACCTCTATACCCGTACCCGTGATTTCTATAAAGATTTTGCGGATGCGCTGAGTCTGTTGGATGAGGTTATCCTCACGGAGATTTATCCGGCTCGCGAACTCCCTATTGAGGGTGTTACCTCGCAGTTGATCTACGACAACCTGCGTCCTGGCATTGAGAAGCAAATCATTCAGAAAGATCAGGTGTTGCCGCTCGTCAAGTCCCGTGATTTCGATGTCCTTATCGTGTTGGGAGCCGGTGACCTTGACAATATGGTTCCTGATATTACCAGGATTTTAAACAATAAGAAGTAAACAATAATATATGAGCATCAACTGGAAGAAATCGTTCATCATCCTGATAGATATGGCTCTGGCAGTCTATCTGGTTCTCGCCATCACGGCTTTCAACCGTCCTGACGAGCTTTCTGATGTGTGTACCGAGGTGAAAATCGACATTGAAGAAGGGGTGGTGAAAGGATTTCTGACTCCAGACGAGATCAAGCATGAATTGCAGCACGCACGTCTTTATCCGTTGGGTGACCCGATGAGTCAGGTGTCGGCCCGACGTATTGAGGAGTCGCTGCTTAAAAATCCCTTTGTAGAAAGTGCCCAGTGTTACAAGACGCAGTCAGGACGTGTATTTATCCATTTGAAGCAACGTCTTCCTGTGGCTCGTGTCAAGGCCGACAATGGTGAAGACTACTATGTCGACACGCATGGTAATATCATGCAAAATACCCAGTTTACCAGTGATTTAGTCATTGTGACAGGCCATGTAACCAAGCAGTATGCCAAGAAGGTGTTAGCTAATGTTGGCAACTATCTTATTAAAAACAAGATGTGGCGTTCGCAGGCTGAGCAGCTCAACGTGTTGGCTGATGGTTCTATTGAAATGATTCCCCGTGTTGGTGAACATATCATTTATCTGGGTCAGCCAACAGATATTGCCAGAAAACTGGACCGTTTGGAGAAGTTTTATAAGTATGGGCTAAGCAAAGCTGGTTGGAACAAGTATTCGTATATCAGTCTGGAATTTGACAATCAGATTATTTGTAAGAAGAGAAGAAGTTAAAGAAGTAAGAGAAGTTTAAGAAGTTAAGTATATGGCAAAGGACTTTATCGTAGCTATTGAACTGGGATCATCCAAGATTACCGGTATTGCGGGAAAGAAAAACCTTGACGGCAGCATTCAGGTGTTGGCTTGTGTCAAGGAGGATTCCTCGTCGTGCATCCGCAAAGGTGTGGTTTACAACATCGACAAGACAGCCCAGTGCCTGACCAACATCATCAATCGTCTAGAGAAACAGCTCAAGACGGGTATCACTCAGGTGTATGTTGGTGTGAGTGGACAGTCTATTCGCTCTATTCGCAATCTGATTGCCAAGGACCTGCCCAATGGCATGCAGGTCACGCAGGACATGGTGATTGAACTGATGGATGAGAACCGTAACATGAAATACCCTGACCAGCAGATTATTGATGCTGCAGCTCAGGAGTATAAGGTGGATTCGCAGTTCCAGCTCGATCCTGTGGGTATTCAGTGTAATCGTATTGAGGGTAACTTCCTGAATATCTTGCAGCGCAAGTCTTTCTACGCCAACCTCAACAAGTGTTTCGAGACCGCGGGCATTAATATTGCCGAGCTTTATCTCGCCCCGTTGGCTTTGGCCGATAGCGTGCTCACCGAGGCTGAGCGCCGTTCGGGCTGTGCACTGGTTGACTTAGGTGCTGACACGACGACGGTGAGCGTGTATTCGAAGAATATCCTGCGTCATCTGGCCGTCATTCCTCTCGGTGCTAACAATATCACGAAGGATATTGCCTCGTTGCAGATGGAGGAGAGTGACGCTGAGAAGATGAAGCTCAAGTATGCTTCGGCCTTTACGGAAAACAACGACATCGACAACAATATGAAATACTCCATCGACCAGGATCGTCAGGTGGAAACGCGCAAGTTCATTGAGATTGTCGAGGGTCGTTTGGAGGAAATCATTGCCAATGTCTGGTGTCAGGTTCCCGAGGAGTTCTGCGACAAGTTGCTGGGCGGTATTATCCTTACTGGTGGCGGCTCTAATCTGAGAGATATCGAGAAAGCCTTCCAGAACTATACGCATATTGACAAGATTCGCATCGCCAAATTTGTGACGCAGACCATCACATCGACTATTGCAGAGATCAATGCTCACGATGCCATGATGAATACCGTGTTGGGACTGTTGGCTAAGGGCGATATCAACTGTGCAGGCAGTGAGCTGCCTTTGAGTAATGATCTCTTTGCCAGTCAGCAGCGTACCGTTATAACGCCTGAGACTCTCGAACAGCGTCGAGCCCGTCAGGCTTCGGAGACTCCTGCTGGCGTGATACGTACGGCTGAGGAGATTCGTCGTGCTGAAGAAGAGGCTTTGCGCAAGAAGGAAGAAGAGGAGCGTCAGGCTCGAGAGAAGGCTGAGGAGGAAGCTCGTGAGGAAGAACGTATCCGCAAGGAGAACAGTTTCTGGAACAAGGGCTGGAAGAAACTCAAGAATCTTGGTGAGACCATTCTTGGTCCTGAAGAAGAATAACCCCTAATTTCCCCTAACATCCCTATTAACCCTAAAAAGAATAGAATTATGGATAATAACATACTGCTCGATTTTGGCGAGCCCGAGAAAGAGAATAGCATCATCAAGGTGATTGGTGTTGGTGGAGGTGGTGGTAATGCCGTCAACCACATGTATCGCGAGGGTATCCACGATGTGACCTTCGTATTGTGTAATACGGATAATCAGGCGCTGAACGATTCGCCAGTTCCCGTCCATCTGCAGTTGGGCAAGGAAGGTCTTGGAGCCGGTAACCGTCCTGAGAAGGCCCGTGCTGCTGCGGAGGAGAGTCTGGATGATATCAAGAACCTGTTTAACGACGGCACCCGTATGGCTTTCATCACTGCCGGAATGGGTGGTGGTACGGGTACTGGTGCTGCTCCTGTCATTGCCCGTGTGTCGAAGGAGATGGGTATTCTGACGGTAGGTATCGTTACCATTCCTTTCCGTTTTGAGGGTGACCGTAAGATTGACCAGGCGCTGGATGGTGTTGAAGAAATGTCGAAACATGTCGATGCTTTGCTCGTCATCAATAATGAACGCCTGCGCGAAATATATCCTGAGCTCACCGTGCTCGATGCTTTTGGCAAGGCTGACGATACATTGAGTGTCGCTGCCAAGTCTATTGCTGAGATTATTACTGTTCATGGACTCATCAACCTCGACTTCAACGACGTCAAGACCGTGTTGAAGGATGGTGGTGTTGCTATCATGTCGACGGGTTACGGTGAGGGTGAAGGTCGTGTGAAGAAGGCTATCGATGATGCCCTCAACTCACCGCTCCTCAACGAGAATGACGTCTTCAATTCGAAGAAGATTCTGCTCAGCATCTCGTTTGCTGGCAATAAGGATGGCACTGGTTCTTTGATGATGGAGGAGATGAACGATGTCAATGACTTCATGGGCAAGTTCGGTAACGACTTCGAAATCAAATGGGGTTTGGCCACTGACCCCGAATTGGGTAAGAAGGTGAAGGTTACCATTTTGGCTACCGGTTTTGGTATTGACCGTGTCGACGGCATGTCCAGTCACCGTCAGCATCGTAACACGCAGGAGGAGGCTACCCGTATTGCTGCCGAGCAGGAGAAGGAAGCCCAGCGTCAGGATCGTCGTAACCGCTACTATGGTGGTGACGGGCAGAGCAAGCGCTACAAGCGTCGTCCTCATATCTACTTGTTCCGTCCCGAGGATTTGGATAACGACGATGTTATCTCTGCTGTGGAGCAGACACCGACCTACAAGCGTACCCGTGAGATTCTTGATAGCATCTATAGTCAGGCTAGTGGTGAGGATATCTCCCAGAAGGAGGAATCCACTCACCAGCCACAGTCCGATGCTGTTCAGGGTACAATCAAGTTCGGATAGTCGACTTTTTTATACTGCGATATCCTGCTGCCGCCAGAAGCGGTAAGTAATATCTTCGAAATCACCATCCAGCGTGCGACGATAAAGCCGCTGGTTGGTGGTTGCTGATTTTAAGGGCCCGAGATGTTTGATATAGGGTCCCACCTTAATATAGTCGAAATCCTGTTTGTTGACGACAGAGGGAATACGGATACGTCCGCTATACCACGCCACGTGGAACTGCGGATGATATTCGTGGATATACTGTGCCAACATGTTGATGCTATGAGGGTCAGCATCGCCTCCCATGAATGAGATGCAGGTGATATCGGTACCATACTGGCTGACGAAGTCGTCAATAGCATCAGTATTCAGCGGCATACCCACATCTTCCCAAAGGTAATGACTATGACACCCAGGACAGTGACACGGGCAATTACTGATGTTAATTGCCAGTGTCACTTCGTCGGGTATCTCTTGAAAAACGATTCCTGTGTTAACGTATTTCAGCATGGTTTAAGCCTCCGTATGCGCATAGAAACGACGAGCAGCCTCTTCCTGGCGTGCCTGTGAGAAGTTCGATACGCGCTTCAGATAACCGATGATACGGGTCATATAATCGACATTCTTTGAATGGCAATGCGGGCACTCTTTCAGGTATCGCTTGTCGATATGTCCACAGTCGTTGCAGACGGTGTTGGGTATGTTGAAGGTGAAGTAGTTACAACCCTCCTGTGCAGCGACCTTCAGCAGGTGCAGATACTGCTGTTTCGAGAGGTGCTCGTCGAGGTTCATGTGGAGTGCCGAACCACCAGTGAGGTGTTCGATATATGGTGCGCCATGCAGTTTGAATTTGTCAAGTACAGTGAGTGAATCATCCTCTACCACATAGAAATAGCTGTTGTAGCAGTCGCGAGGTACGAAATAGCCGTCTTCGCGATCCCACTTGGCGTGCTTCACACCGACGTTCTCGGCAGGAATCATCTCGCAGTTGAACATCACCTCCTTCGAACGGTATTGCTTGTTGTACTTCTCGATGAGTCCGAGGATGCCCTGTACGAACTTCTTATAGTCGTCGTTAGGTGTAATTTTGAGACCCATGAACTCAGCAGCCTCCACGAGACCGTTGATACCGATGGTGAGATACTGGCGGTTGATGTTGATGTAGCCGGCATCAAACAGCGGCAGCATGCCATGAGCCTGCAGCTCCTTCAGGTTCTCGTTGTAAGCCAATTGGACTTTATGACACAGGTCAATAATGCCACTGAGATACTCGAGGTAATCCATCTTGTGGTTGACAGCATACTGGATGCAACGGTTCAGATTGATGGTCAGCACAGACTTCGAACCTGTGGACACACCACCAGCACCAAGGGTGTAGCTGAAGCCGTTGTCGGTAATCTCGTTACGCAGGCGGCAGCAGGAACTCAAAGAGTCCGCATTGTTGCTCATGTAGGTAAAGAACGAGTGTCCCTCAGCATACATCTCAGCGGTGAAGTCGCCCCATTCCTTATCCTTGCACTCGCCATTCTCGTCGACGAGCAGTGCCATAGTCTCTACAGGGAAGGTCAGCAGTGTTTTGGTACGCTCCTGGTTGAACCACTTCATGAAACGCTTCTGCAACCAAGAGAGACCCTCCCAATCTGGCTGTGAGCCATCGGGGAAGTAGAACTCACCGAAGATGCTTTGGAAATAATACTTGTCGTAGTAGGCCACATTCCAGAACACTGCCTGATAGTTGCGGGCACCGGTGGGTTGGTTCAGCGTGTAGACAATCTGCTCGAAGTAGTCGGTGATGACTTTGTCGATGGTACGCTTCTTCAGCGAAAGGTCGGCCTGCTTGTCAGGATGCTGCCAGTAGTCCTTGCCATACTCGTTTCCGATGAAGTAGTTCATGTACATCAGGAACTCGGGGGTAGCACAGGCACCGGAAAGCATCGAACTTACCATGAATACCATGTTGACGAAGCCACCGGCAAATGACTTCAGATTAGTGGGAGCCGTAGAGTTACCGCCAATGGCTGTCGTGCCACCAATCAGCCAAGGATACATGGTGATAGAGGCGCAGTAGTTAGCCAGCGACGTCTCGTCGTTCTTATATATAAAATGATGGGTTAATTTGTCGATATATTCATTGGCCAGATCTTTGCCATACATTTTCTTGATACGGTCCACCAGCAGGCGACGGTTCAGGCGGATGAAATTCGATTTGGGTAACTCGCCAATCAACGTGGCAATGTTCTTGTGTTCCACATTGGCATTGGCATCGTACTTCGAACCAGTAGCAGCGTTGACCGATTCGGTGTACTCAGAGAGGAACATCATCTTCTCCAATGTGTCACGGTCTTCGGTGTGTTCCTGACGATAAAGGATAAATGACTTGGCGACCTTGTAGAATCCTTCGCGCATCAGAGCCTCCTCTACCTGGTTCTGAATGTCTTCTACCTTAATGTCGTCGTGCATGTCCAAATGACTCAGGATCTTTGATACAGTTCCGAGGTCAGCAGGTTCGTCCACACTCTCGAATGCCTTGACGATGGCATTCATGATTTTGTCTAATGAAAAGCGATCTTTTGTTCCGTCACGCTTTGTAATAGTAAAGTTCTTAATCTCCATCATGGGTTTATTATTCTCTATATATATTTAGTTATTTCAAGTCTCTTTATGCTAGCGAAATTTTCCGTTTTGGACAACTTTTCATTTTTCTTTCTGCAAAAAGTTTTCCGTTTTGGTAAACGCTAATCGTCTGCAAAGGTACAAAAATTCGCCCAAATAGTTATCATTAAACGCTACTTTTTTTATAAAAAAATGTTAATACCAAGTGGCTCGTCGAAACTGATGACTAATCAAAAACTCGTACGTCATTAATATATAATAAGATAAATCGAAAAACTTAAAGTGTATGAACAACAGTAAGTATCGTGGTGTGGTGGTGCCGATGGTAACTCCGGTAACGCAAGATGGACTGCTTGACATCAAGGCCGTTGAGCGAATAATTGATTTCTTTGCTGAAAACAAAGTTTCTCCTCTTCTGATGGGAACAACGGGAGAAGGCAACAGTGTGAGTCAGGCCGACGGGCAACTTTTTGTGGAGACGGCAGTAAAGGCAGCCAACGGCAGGATATTGATTTATGCAGGGCTTACTGGTAACTGTTTCAGTGAACAAGTCCGTCAGGCAGAGATTTATAGTGCCTTGGGGGCAGATGTCATTGTAGCCACCCTGCCGACCTATTATGCCTTGACGTCAGAGCAGATGTATGACTATTACAAGACGCTGGCCGATTGTATCACGGGGCCGTTGATGCTTTACAATATTCTGGCTACGACACACATGTCTATTCCGGTCGATGTGATTCGTCGCTTGGCTGACCATCCCAATATTGTGGGATTGAAAGACTCGGAGCGCGATCTGGAACGTATGGCACAGTGTATTGAGATTACCAAGAGTCATCCGGAGTTTGCTTATTTCTGTGGTTGGGCGGCACAGTCGGCTCACGCTTTGGAACTCGGCGGCAATGGCATTGTCCCCTCAACGGGCAACTTTGTGCCAGAGATGTTCCAACAATTATTTGATGCTGCTGTGGCTGGTGATATGGTAACGGCCAACCGGCTTCAGGACGAGACCAACGAGATAGCCAAAATCTATCAGAAAGACCGCACGCTGGGTCAGAGCTTAACAGCTTTAAAGGTAATGATGAGCACGAAAGGACTCTGTGAACCCTGGATGCTCATGCCCCTGACGAGACTTTCTGCTGACGAAGAACAAACGATAATAGATAAGGTAAATGCATTGGATTGATTATACCATAGTGCTTATCTCGATAGCTGCAGCCATCGGGATGGGTATGTATTTCGCCCATAGGCAGAAAGACACGTCGACCTATTTCGCTGGCGGTGGAAAAATTCCTGCCTGGGCAGTGGGTATTTCTATTTTCGCTACGCTCATCTCCAGCGTGACATTTCTCGCCTATCCTGGTGCAGCATATGCCGGAAACTGGATTCTATTGGTTCAAGGATTGATGGTGCCTATTGTACTCGTAGCACTTATCGGTATCATCGTACCATTATTCCGTAAGGTCATCCGTCTGTCTACCTACGAGTATTTCGAGCGTCGTTTTGGACTCTTTGCTCGTCTCTATTCGTCGTTTGCCTTCACCTTAGGTCATTTCTCAAAGGCAGGAACGGTATTCTTCCTCGTATCCATGGCATTGGCTACGTTCCTAAACATTAATATATATAGTATTGTATTGGTGTTGGGTATTACCATTATCATCCTGACCCTGCTTGGCGGTATGGAGGCTATCGTCTGGATGGATGTGGTGCAGGGAGCATTACTCATCGGTGGTGGCATTATCTGTATTCTGATTCTGATGTTCGGTATCGACGGAGGGCCGTCTGAACTGTTCCGCATTGCAGGTGAGTACGACAAGATAGACTTCGGCCCCTACGATTGGAGCCTCAGTGAACTGTGTTTCCTGGTGATGGTGCTCAATGGTATCTTCTATGCACTGCAGAAGTATGGTACCGACCAGACCATCGTGCAACGTTATCTGGCTGCAAAAAATGACCGCGAGGCCAAGAAGGCGGCCTACATCGGTGTGCTGATGTCTGTTCCTATCTGGGCGTTGTTTATGTTCATTGGTACAGCACTCTTTGCATACTACCATGCTCAGGGCGCACCGTTATTACCAGAGGACCTGAAGGCCGACGAGGTATTCCCCTATTTCATTGCCCACGAGTTGCCAGTCGGTATTCGTGGCCTCATCATTGCCGCCCTCGCTGCTGCGGCTATCTCGTCGTTAGATGCTGATCTCAACTGTCTCTCTGCCATTGCCGTGCAGGACTATTACGTACGATTCCGTAAACATACGGATGACAAACAGCAGTTGCGTTTCGGCAAATGGATGGTTGTGATTGCCGGTGCGGGTGCCATTGGCGTTGCCTGTCTTTACATCTCATGGGGTGGAGAGGGCGTTCTTGGTGCATTGTTCTCGCTCTATGCCATCTTCTCTGCGGGTATCGTAGGCATCTTTATGCTGGGTCTGTTCAGTCGTCGAGCCAACAAACAAGGGCTCTACATCGGTATTGCTGCCGCTGTGCTGTTTACGGCCTATGCTGTGCTCACCTCTACGAAGATCGACATTCACGGCACAGGTGTCAAGGAAACCCTACTTGACTTAGGCGACTGGAACTTCACCCATCACAAATACATGCTGGGCGTCTATAGCCACCTCATTGTCCTCGTAGTGGGTTATCTGGCCAGCTACCTGTTCAAGACGCCACTTGCCGACAAAGAACTGACTATCTGGGGATATTTCGAAGAGAAAAAAGCATAGATACGATATTTTCCATTTTTTCTAGCATTCACTGCTCAAAAATTTGGCTTTTTGCTCACTTATTCGTACCTTTGCCAACGAAATGCTGATATTGTCGTCATATTTCCCCATCACGAGCCCGACAGTGATCTTCTTTGTCGTGCTGTTGATTATATTGTCAGCACCTATCATCATGGGTAAACTGCGTATTCCCCACATCATTGGTATGGTGTTGGCAGGTGTGCTGGTGGGAAGATATGGCTTGAACATCCTGGAACGCGACTCCTCATTTGAACTGTTTGGAAAGGTTGGTCTGCTCTATATCATGTTTCTGGCAGGATTGGAGATGGACTTGGAGAGTGTCAAGAGAAACTCACGACGGTTCCTGATATTCGGACTGCTGACGTGTCTGACGCCTTTGCTTATTACCTATTTCATGGCCATTTGGTTGTTGGGGTATTCCGGACAGGCGTCATTTCTGTTGGGATGTATTATGGCTTCGAACACGTTGATAGCCTACCCAATTATTTCGCGCTACGGTCTAGGACGTGACTCGAGTGTCATGCTGAGCGTCGGGTCGTCGATGATTTCGTTGTTCCTCGCTCTGTTGATGCTAGCCGCATTGGCTGCATCGTACGGTGAAGACGTGGGTTTTGTGTTCTGGATTATGTTCCTGCTGAAGTTCACAGCTTTCTGTGTCCTGTTGTCATGGGGCATTCCGAAACTGTCGCGTTATTTCCTGCGACGTTACTCTGATGCCATCATGCAGTTCATCTTTGTGCTCTGCGTGATGTTCCTGTCGGCTGCCATTTCCGAATTCATAGGCGTAGAGGGTATCGTCGGAGCCTTCCTGTCAGGACTGATTTTAAATAGATATATCCCTCACGTGTCACCTTTGATGAACCGGATAGAGTTTATCGGTAATGCGATTTTTATTCCTTATTTCCTTATCGGTGTGGGAATGCTGATCAACGTAAGGACACTGTTTGAGGGTGTCCACATGTTGTTTATCGTCGGACTGATAGTCTTCTTTGGAACCTTCGGCAAGGCCGTGGCAGCCTACCTGTCGAGTCTATTGTTCCGGCTACCGAAGTCGGCAGGTAATATGATGTTCGGACTGACCTGTGCTCATGCTGCCGGTGCTATTGCCATGGTGATGGTTGGTATGAAATTGGAGGTGACCCCAGGGGTGTATCTGGTGAACGACGAGATGCTGAATGGTGTTGTCATCATGATTCTTATCACATGCATCATTTCGACGATGATGACAGAGCATGCTGCACAACAGATTACACTGGCTAATAGGCTGCAGCCCGCTGAACAGGGGTCACAGTCGAAGGACGACGAGAAAATCATGCTCTGCGTGAAGTACCCCGAGATTGCCCCCCAGCTGTTGGAACTGGCTATCATGGTGAGAAACCAGAAGTTGAATCGTGGACTAGTGGCACTGAATGTGGTGTATGACGACGTCCAAGCGAGCAAACATCGTGAGGATGGTTTGCGCCTGTTGGAACGTTTGGAGCAGCGGGCTTCAGCCAGTGATATACAGATGCAGACACAGGTTCGACTGGCCACCAATATTGCCAACGGCATCAAACACGCCTTCCGTGAGTTTGGAGCCTCGGAGATTATCATGGGTATGCACGTTCATACGGATGTTAATCCGAAGTTCTGGGGTGAATTCATCCAGAGTCTTTATAATGGTCTGAACCGTCAGATCGTGCTGACACGATTCGTCCAACCCTTGAACACGTTACGCAGAATACAGGTGGCAGTACCCTCAAGAGCAGAATTCGAGCCGGGCTTCCACCGCTGGTTGGAACGACTGGCACGCATGGCAGGTAATCTGGACTGCCGTATCCAGTTCCACGGGCGTAACGAGTCGTTGGAACTCATCCGCGAATACATCAATAACCGTCATTCCAGCGTGAGGGCAGAATACACCTATATGGCTCATTGGAACGAGTTGCCTAAGCTTGCTGCCAACATCAACGAAGACCACATGTTCGTGGTTATCACGGCCCGTAAGGGTACCATCTCGTATAAGAATGCGCTGGAACGTCTGCCCAACGAACTGATGCAGCACTTCAGTGGCAAGAACCTTATGATACTCTTCCCAGACCAGTACGGAGATGCCAAGGAGGAGAGTATGACCTTTACCGCTGCACAGCATCAGGAGGAGAGCAGTATCTATGACAGTATTTCACGGTGGATTAATAAAAGAAGGAAGATGTAAGTTATTATGATAGAAATCAAAGGCATTAAAAAGAGCTTTGGCTCACTGGAAGTTTTGAAAGGTATCGACCTCACAATCAATAAGGGTGAGGTGGTAAGTATCGTCGGCCCCAGTGGCGCTGGTAAGACGACCCTCCTGCAGATTATCGGTACGTTGGATCGTCCGGATGCCGGCACGGTGTGTGTCGATTCTGTCGATGTGACCTCCCTGTCGCAAAAGAAACTCTCGGATTTCCGCAACAAGCATATTGGTTTTGTGTTTCAGTTCCACCAGTTGCTGCCTGAATTCACGGCGTTGGAAAATATCATGATTCCTGCCTATATCGCAGGCACTTCGCAGAAGGCAGCCCGTCAGAGGGCTGAGGAGTTGTTGCAGTTTATGGGACTATCAGACCGTGGCCACCATAAGCCCAATGAACTCAGCGGTGGTGAGAAACAGCGTGTGGCAGTAGCCCGTGCACTCATCAACAATCCTGCCGTCATTCTTGCCGACGAACCCAGTGGTTCGCTCGATTCCAAGAATAAGGAAGAACTGCACCAGTTGTTTTTCGACCTGAGGGATAAATACAACCAGACCTTCGTCATTGTTACCCACGACGAAGGTCTGGCGAATATCACCGACCGCACTATTCACATGCGTGACGGATTGTTAGAGATTGCAACGCCACACTCTGACCAACGGTCAGAGATTGCAACGCCACACTCTGACCAACGGTCAGAGAATGCGCCCTGTCAGAGTGAATTTCAAGACGGGATAAACGGTCAACTTGTCGATAATCTTTGATATATCATCATTGCCTTTATCTTTCAGGGCTTTATCTACATCCAGTTGCTGGTCATTCTGGTAGACTTTCATCTTGCCCATAAACTGACATCCCAACTCGACACGGAAACCGACACGCCCTTTGGGAACAAGACGTCCGTAACCTAAGCCAACGTAAGGACGAACAGCGTTGACGCGGATTTCGCCCTCTGCATTACCCTGTCTGTCAATTTTGACTTCATATTCGTCAACGATAGCTGTAATTTCCTCTGAATACTCTGGGTGCTCTCTATATAATCGAGCTACTTCATCATTATGGCCAGAGAGTTTGGCAATCTCTTTTCCTCCAAACGAGAGTCCGGCGGTGAGGAAGAAATCATTTGATACCCCAAATGGATAAGCACTTAACTTAAAATCAAAGGTAGTACGAGCTAGTGACCCTTCAAGTTTCAGTTTGTCAAATCTGTAAGTATCTGGTCCAATAGTTATCGACCCTACGTTAAGACTAACATCTCCTTTAATTTTAAAACCAGGCATGAAATTCACGCCAAAGCCGGCTTCAAGATAGTTTGTAATAGGAGTTGCGACTCCAACGCTGATACCCTCTGTACCGACACCGAGATTAGCGCCAAAGTGCTGAAACACGCCAAAATCATCAATCTTTTGTGCAGAAACATGCTGTAAACCGAGCAACATAATTCCGCATACGAATAGTAATTTTTTCATAAGTAATTTATAGTCTTGAATGTTAATAATTATTTGTCGGCACAAAGATAAATAAAAAAAATATATGTTCCAAATTTTTTATCGAGAAATTTGGAACATATTTTAAGAATTGCCGAAAAATGGCAATTTTAGAACTCTGCAGACTTCGGCGTACGTGGGAACGGGATGACGTCACGGATGTTCTGCATACCTGTAACGAACAGGATAAGACGCTCGAAACCGAGTCCGAAACCAGCGTGAGGACATGAGCCCCACTTGCGGGTGTCGATATACCACCACAGATGGGTCATATCCATATCGCGGCGCTTAATCTCACCCATCAGCTTATCGTAGCTCTCCTCACGGACGGAACCACCAATGATTTCACCAATCTGTGGGAACAGCACGTCGGTACCCTGCATAGTTGGACCAGGAGCAATAGTACCCTTATAGCCGATGCTGGAACCTAACGTTGCACCAGTGGGGGCCTCCTCGTTCTGCTTCATATAAAACGACTTGATAGCCGTAGGATAGTCGGTCATGATAACGGGCTTCTTGAAGTGTTCTTCCACCAAGTAGCGCTCGTGTTCTGAAGCGAGGTCGTCGCCCCAGTTGCAGGGGAACTCAAACTTCTTACCATTCTTAATAGCCTCCTGCAGGATATTTATTCCTTCAGTATAAGGCAGGCGCACGAAGGTCTCCTTGAGGACACCCTCCAGACGCTCAATCAGTGTCTTGTCAATCATCTGGTTCAGAAACTGCAGGTCGTCCTTACAGTTGTCGAGAGCCCAGCGTACACAGTACTTGATGAAATCTTCTTCAAGGTCCATCAGCTCTTCCTGATCGAGGAAAGCCACCTCAGGCTCTACCATCCAGAACTCAGCCAAGTGGCGAGGGGTGTTCGAATTCTCAGCGCGGAACGTAGGACCGAAGGTGTAGATAGCACCAAGTGCGGTAGCACCCAGCTCGCCCTCCAACTGACCAGAGACGGTCAGCGAGGTCTGCTCGCCAAAGAAGTCGTCGTCGTAGATAATCTTACCCTGCTCATCCTTTTTCAGGTCGTAGAGGTTCTTGGTAGTTACCTGGAACATGTTTCCTGCACCTTCACAGTCGCTGGCGGTAATCAGCGGTGTGTGGAAATAGAAGAATCCATGCTCGTGGAAATAGGTGTGGATGGCCATCGCCATGTTGTGACGGATGCGCATCACGGCACCAAAAGTATTGGTACGCAGACGCATGTGGGCGTTCTTGCGCATAGCCTCGAATGACTGACCCTTCTTCTGCATGGGGTAGTCGTTGCCACAGAGACCATAAACCTCCAACTTGGTAGCCTGGATCTCTGAAGACTGACCAGCACCCTGGCTCTCGACCAGCGTACCCTCAGCACAGATGCAGGCACCCGTGGTGATGTCCTTCAGCAACTGCTCGTCAAACTTCGTGGGGTCAACAACCACCTGCACGTTCTTGATGGTAGAACCATCGTTCAGCGCAATGAAGTCAACGGCCTTCGAACTGCGGTGCGTGCGCACCCAGCCCTTCACACAAACCTCCTTACCATATTCTGTGCTTTTCAGCACATCAATTATCTTTGTTCTTTTCATTGTTATTATTGTTATGTAAGCTGAGGCTGAACCTCGGCCCACGGAACTTTATTCGTAAGCACCCATACGCAGGCGGTCAACTTCCTCTTCAGTGAGATAGCGCCAGTCACCACGCTTCACGTTCTTCTTGGTCAGACCGGCAAATTGTACGCGGTCGAGCTTGGTCACCTTGTAACCCAGACTCTCGAAGATACGGCGCACGATGCGGTTCTTACCAGAGTGAATCTCGATGCCTACCTGCTTCTTATCGGTTTCGCTGGCGTACTCAATAGCGTCGGCCTTGATTTCGCCATCTTCCAACTGAATACCTTCGGCAATCTGCTGCATGTCATGTGCGGTCACGTTGTGGTCGAGGTGAACGTGGTAAATCTTCTTCTTCAGGAACTTCGGATGAGTCAGTTTCGAAGCCAGGTCACCATCGTTCGTCAGCAACAGCACACCCGTGGTGTTGCGGTCCAGACGACCAACAGGATAGATACGCTCCGGGCAGGCACCCTTCACGAGGTCCATCACCGTCTTGCGCTGCTGAGGATCGTCGCTGGTGGTCACATAGTCCTTGGGCTTGTTCAACAGCACGTAGACCTTCTTCTCCAGGGTTACGGGCTGATCGTGGAACATTACCTCATCCGTGCGCAATACCTTAGAACCCAGTTCGGTGATAACCTCCCCGTTTACCTTCACTACACCAGCCTGGATGAACTCGTCGGCCTCACGACGGCTGCATACGCCGGCATTAGCCAAGAACTTGTTCAGACGGATGGGCTCATTGGGATCGATGTTATCTTCCTTATACTCGATACGCTTCTTCATCGAGTATTTTGCATTGGGATCGTATGGCTTCTGCTTCTTCTTTTTGGGACCGAAACCGCCCTGGGGATGACCTTGGTAACCGCCGGGCTGATAGCCGCCACGTGGCTGATAACCACCACGAGGCTGGTAGCCACCGCGAGGCTGCTGACCGTATTCACTACGTGGCTGGTAGCCGCTATGCGGCTGCTGACCATACTCTTCACCTTGTGGCTGATAACCTCCCTCACCATACTGTTGGCGGGGACGAGGCTGGTAATTGCCACGTGGTTGATAACCTCCGCGAGGCTGGTAGCCTCCGCGTGGCTGATAACCACCTTCACTACGTGGCTGGTAGCCGCCCTCACCTTGTGGCTGATAACCACCCTCGCCATACTGCTGACGGGGACGTGGTTGGTAACCGCCGCGTGGCTGATAACCTCCGCGAGGCTGGTAGCCGCCACGGGGCTGCTGACCATATTGACGACGAGGCTGGTAGCCGTGTTCATGCTGAGGAGTGCTACTGGTCAGACCAGCGCCGAATCCCTCAGGACGGAAACCGCCCTCTTCTTGACTGTCATTACGATTGTAGCCGCCCTGATTATAGGGACGTGTCTGCTGGTGAATACGCGGACGTGGTGAACGTCCCTGACGATACTGATAGCCAGTTTGTGGTTGCTCCTGAGCCTGACTTGTAGACTTCTGCTGCTCTTGGGCAGTCTGCTCTTCTTGTTTCTTTTCGTTTTCGAATTCCATAATGTTTTTTCTTTTTGTTTTTAGCCGAGAACCTCCCGGTCCTCCTTTGTGTTGTTATAACTATAATCTATTATCTCTAAACTCTAAACTATTCTTACATTCCTGTGTAATTGCTTGGCGTAATAGCCATCAGTTCTTCCTTGATGTCGTTGCTGACATCCAGACCCTGAATAAACTCATGAATGGTTTCCTCGGTCATCTTCTGATTGGTGCGTGTCAGCGCCTTCAGTGCCTCGTAGGGGTTGGGGTAGGCCTCACGGCGCAGGATGGTCTGAATGGCTTCAGCCACTACGGCCCACGTATTGTCGAGGTCTTCCTGCAGTTTCTCTTCGTTGAGGATGAGTTTGCGCAGTCCCTTCAGCGTGCTCTGGACGGCAATGACGGCATGCCCCATAGGAACACCCACGTTACGTAATACCGTTGAGTCGGTCAGGTCGCGCTGCAAACGGCTTACGGGCAGTTTCTGTGCCAGGAAACCAAGTACGGCATTGGCGATACCCATATTACCTTCAGAATTCTCGAAGTCGATGGGGTTCACTTTGTGAGGCATTGCGCTCGAACCAACCTCGCCCTTCTTAATCTTCTGTTTGAAATACTCCATCGAGATATACATCCAGAAGTCGCGATCCAAATCGATGACGATGGTGTTGATGCGACGCATAGCATCAAAGATAGCACCCAGCCAGTCGTAGTTCGAAATCTGTGTGGTCCACTGTTCGCGCTCCAGTCCGAGTTTCTCGCTAACGAACTTATTGCCAAACTCGCGCCAGTCGTACTGGGGATAAGCCACGTGGTGGGCATTATAGTTACCTGTAGCACCACCGAACTTTGCGGTAATCGGCGTGTCCTTCAGTGCACGCAGTTGTTCTTCCAAGCGATACACGAATACCATAATCTCTTTACCCAGACGGGTGGGGGAGGCAGGCTGACCGTGTGTCTTGGCCAACATAGGGATGTTCTTCCACTGCTCGGCATAGTCGTTCAACTGCTCGATGAGTTCCTCCACCATAGGATAGTACACCTGTTCCAGAGCCTCTTTAATAGAAAGAGGTACACTGGTGTTGTTGATGTCCTGCGAAGTCAGTCCGAAGTGGATAAACTCTTTGGCCTCAGTGGCAAAACCACTGAGCGCACTGATTTTTTCCTTGATGAAGTACTCTACGGCCTTCACGTCGTGATTCGTGGTCTGCTCTATCTCCTTCACGCGGGCAGCATCCTGCTCCGAGAAGTTACGATAGATGTCGCGTAACGGCTCAAACAGTTTGTGGTCGAAGCTCTCCAATTGCGGCAGGGGCAACTCACACAGCGTGATGAAGTATTCTATCTCCACCCTCACGCGATAGCGAATCAGCGCATACTCCGAAAAATATCCTGCCAGTTCCTGTGTTTTGTTTCTGTAACGGCCATCAATAGGCGAGATGGCGGTCAGCACGTCTAATTCCATGACTTTCTCTAATTACCTTAAAATGTTCTTTGTCTTTATAATATAGCTATATTTTCTCAAATAGTTTTCTCAAATAGGCTGCAAAGTTACGAAGATTTCAGCGAAAAACAAAATTTATTTGGGGTTTTCTTGTGAAGTTACGCGAAAAAATGTATCTTTGCAAACAGAAATCCAACTCAAAGTATGAAGCAGACAATTTTTCTGGCATCACTGATGCTATTTGCCATCAATGCAATGGCCTTCTCGCCTTTGAAAAAAGGTGCGTTCGAAACCGGACAGTATCGTAACCTTCTCGTTGACATAGGCTACTCGCAAGCCGATGTCGATGCCAAGTTAAAGGAAGTGTTCAATGACGTCTTCCGAGGTCCCAACAAAGTGTATTTCGAAGTTGGAGACACCATGGGTTACGTCTCCGACGTCAAGAACCACGATGTCCGTACAGAGGGTATGTCGTACGGCATGATGATTGCTGTGCAGTTTGGTGAGAAGGACATCTTCGACCGCTTGTGGCGCTGGAGCAAGAAATATATGCAGCATCAGGATGGCCCTCGCAAGGGCTATTTCGCCTGGAGCTGCAAGACGGACGGAACGCGTAATGCCGAAGGTGCTGCCAGCGATGGCGAGCTGTATTTCATTACGGCACTCATCTTCGCCTCCAACCGCTGGGGCGACAACACGGGTATCAACTACAAAGCCGAAGCACAGAACATCCTAAACTGCATCCAACCCAAAGAATTTACCCCCGAACCTCGTCAGGGGGGATTCCCTGGCTTCGGTCCTCAACAGACGGGTCCTCAGAAGATGTATCTGATTGATCCCGAGACACAGCTCATCACCTTTACGCCTGATGGTTTCGGACAGCGTTTTACCGACCCCAGCTACCACATTCCCGCTTTCTATGAAGTGTGGGCGCGTTGGGCCGACGACGGACGCAGCGACTATTGGAACCAGTGTGCACAGAAGAGCCGCGAATTTCTGCATAAGTGCATCAACGAAAAAACGGGTTTGAACGGCGACCAGTGTCAGTACGACGGCAGCGAGATGCAGATGCCGCGTTTCCCGGGTATGCCACAGCGTCCTGAGGGTGCAGCACCTCGCAGAAACGGCAACAACAACTTCCGCTACGACTCGTGGCGTGTACCTATGAATATCACGCTCGACTACGAATGGAGCTGTGCCGATGGTGAGTGGCAGCGTCACTATGCTGAGACCATCCAGAATTTCTTCTATTCCCAGGGCGTCGATACCTTCGTTGACCAGTATCGCACCGATGGCTCTTTACCAGAAGGCAACGAGATACTGCAGGCAGGCGGATTCCGCAAATTACGTCACAGCATAGGCCTTGTCGCCACCGTTGCTGCCGCCTCCATGATGTGCAGCCATCAGAAAAGCAAAGAGTTCGTGGACGCTTTCTGGCGCGCCAAACACGAACCCTTTGACGATGGCTATTTCGATGCTTACTACGACGGACTCCTGCGTCTCTTCGCCTTCATGCACCTCAGCGGCAACTACCGCATCATCACTCCGCAGCAGTAAACTATTTCATTTGTTCTAACAGTCGGGCGAGCTCTTCGAGGTTGCGTGGGTCAACGTTGAGATCCATTAAATCACCATTGCGATTGAAGAGCTTGTACGTAGGCCAGCTGTGGACGTTCAGATGACGCTCAATGGCGGCCTGCTGGGCATCTGGCAGGTTGTAGTGAGCCACGTTCGGACCACTGACGTTATACTCCTTGATGACGTTCTCCCACGAATCCTGCGGACTGCGATTGGCCAGATAAAGATACTGGATGTCGTAATTTTTCAGTCGGGCGTATTCCTCAGTAGAGTGGGAGAGTGCCTCCTTGCATGGTCCGCACCAAGTTCCCCAGATATCCAGCAGCACGAACTTGCCCTTGTAGGGTTCGACGAGTTTTTTCAGCAACGCCTCACCCTCAGAGAGATCCTTGAAATTATCCGACGATTTCAGTACTAGCTTGTCGAACTCGCGGTTCTCGATGGCGAGATAGTAGTCGTTCTGCTTCTCGATCATCGCCAGGCAGACGGGATTGTGGATCATGGCCTTAATGGTGTCCATGACGCTGGGCAGTAGCGAGGTACGCTCATGGTCAATATGACTGAATGCCTGACGGGAGAGCCAAATGTCCTTGATAAACGGATCGGCACCGAGTGAGTCGAGTGTCTGGACGTGTTGTTTCAAGGTGCTTATGAGAAGTCCGCCATTGACGATTTTCGAGGATTTCGGAGAATTAACAATCTTATCCACCTCTTTCAACAAGTCGGCATTCAGCGAGTCGAGTTCATGTGATTTGAGTATCTTCGCCTCGACGGTAGGTTCTGCCTCGACGAGGGGCGTAACCTCGTCTATCCATTTCTTCCAACGGGTGAGCACTGCCAGTTCCTCGTCGTTAGAGGCAAATTCCTTGTAGTTGTCGCGGAGGCTGAAGGCAAACACGGCGTTACGAGCCCGTGAGGCATCGTCGAGGTAGTCGTTCAAGAAGGCGCCGAGGTCGCGATGCAGCGTATAAGGCTTTTCCATTTTCGTCCAGAACGTGTCGTAGGCATAGCGACGGGCATGGTCAGAGAGCTGCATGCCTTTGGCGCGGAAGCGGGCCTGTCCGAAGGCACGAGCCTGCTGCGCCAGTGTGTTGCCTTTCCTATACATATTAAAGCGGGTGGAGAGTGTAGAATGCTGCTCACAGAGTGCATCGATGTTGGTGTATTGTGCCTTGAGGAGACTATCGACCGAGGCGATATAGGGTTCAAAGAGTTCCTCATCGCCCTTGCCGGCACTCTCCGCCCCGTCATACAAATCGATGGTCTTCCAGTCGAGGGGATACCTGAAGAGTTCGTTCTGCAGACAGCAGTCGTCGCCCATGAAGTAACGGCGTCCCTCCTTGAAGTCGTAGAGCAAGAAATAGGTCTTGCCGGGTTCGAACATCGTGCGGACGAAGCAACGCTGCCAGTCGATGAAGAACTCCGTACTGTTCAAAACAGGAATTTTAACGCTGAATCGTCCCTGTTCGTCCAAGTCGGCATAGGCAGACTTCTGTTCGTCCGTATAGAGGTCTTGATAACCGAACTGGAAGGTCTTCAGTTGCTTGTAGTGCTCTGGCATATCCTTCAGCCAGCCAATGACGGTGACGGTATCCTCCTTGTAGCCGGTATCCACAAAGCCGTCACGGGTGTCCTTCGTGGGATAGTCGGGTAGAAAACGGCTGGTGATCATCGAATAGATCTTTTTATCGCTGCCGATCTGTATCTGGCGCTGGCCTTTTTTGTCCTTGCCAATCACCACCTTCAACTCGTCGCTGCCATTCGTCATGACGATAGCGGCCTCACCCGTCTTCTGGTTCACATCGCATTGCTTGTAGTTCCAGAACTTGCAGTCGTAGATGGCGCAGTCCTCAAAGAAGGCGATCTTCCAGTCACCCTGGTCGTCGCGCCAGTAAGAAGGGAAGAGCTGCTTCCAGCGTTCCTCCACCGGCTTGATGCCCTTAATCTGGAAAGCACCCTGTCCGTCACCCTCGATGAAGTCGAATACCTTCGTACCCTTTGGCAGCGGCGGGAAGTGGAAGGCCATATCGCGCTTACCGTCCTTGGCAGGATAGACGTGCTTGTTGAGCTCGATGTTGTCTGCCGACACGAGGGTGTAGCGCTGTTCGCCCACCTTCAGATAGGTGTCTCCTACGAACTGGAACCAGTAGTCGTATTTTTCTGAATCGCCACGTTGAAAGGCGGTAATATACACTACCGTCTCGTTGTCCTTCAGTTCCACCTTCGTCAGGTCGAGGGCGAGATTGAAGAATCCGTCGCCATAGATTCCATATTCGGTAGTGGGCTGTTCCCACACAATTACTTTCTCTTTCGCTTGCCCCGTCATAACAACAAAGGCCAGCAGCATGATTGATAATAGTTTCTTCATATTTGTGCTTTATTTTACTCGTTCAGCAGTTGCTCTACCATCACATCTTTGCGCTGCTTGCCATTCTTGTCGAGGATTACTACGAAGGGAATGGCAGTGAACTGGAACTTCTCCTGCAGATAGCCCCATTCTGCGCGGGTGATGTGGATATGCTCGCCCTTGATGTTGTTAGGCTCCAAGAATGATTTGCAATGCTCGGGTGTATCGTCAGTGACGTAGAGATACTTCACGGGCTTGTCCTTGTTGGCCTCTACTTCATCGCGCATACTGAGCATGCCAGCTCGGCAAGGGCCACACGACATTTCCCAGAAATCAATGTAGAGCACGTTGCCTTTATACGGTTCAATGATGCGCTGGAAAATGCTATCGCCTTTGGTCAATGGTTTGTCTTCAACTACCTTTATCTCGTTCTCCTTGATGAAGTCGCGATAAGCGAGTACGGCACGGCGTATCAGTTCGGGATGAGTAATGACGGTCATCGTGGCGGCAAAGTCGTCGGCAATAGTATCATGTTCGTCCTTGTGCCATTTTATCGTGCTGAAGAAGTCACGCAACTTGCACACCTGGGCGCTGAAATCAGTAGGACTGATGTGTAGCTTGTCGTGCAACTCGTTCATCGCACTCCTATTAAATTCGCGGGAATAAACCTGCTTTTCCTGCGCTATCATCTCAGCTGTCTTAGGATCATAATCGAAGGGCATGAAAACCATCCCTCTCCTTTGCAACGGGCGGAACTGCTGGAATTCTATCCTGTTGAAGAAAAATTCGTCGCCAGCAATCATCAGCAGCAGATTGTCTGTCAGGTATTTAGCACGTGGCCCCACAAAACTGAAGAACTGTTGCCAATAGGCTTCGCGGTCTATCGTGCTATCATTACGCAGTAGGTTTTCCCCACGCATATAGTAGTCGTTGATTTGCTGCAAGCGTTCAGCAACGATGTGGGTGCGTAGGATGTCGGAAGCCAAAAGGGAACAACCTGCCAATTCGGGCAGTCCGTTGTTCATCTGTCGCACCAGTTCGTCCAATTGTGCCACCTGCTCATCCTTCCACATCATCAGCGAGTCGGGGCCCTTTTCATATACCTTATTCGACCAGTCGAACTTGCAGTACTTTTCATCTATCTGTTTCCACAGCCTGGTGACCTCACCACCAAGGCCAGTGCCATCAAACTTTATACCCTCCTCTTTAGTACGTTTTGTTGGGTCAATGGTGACGTTGATGGTATCGCCAGGACAAGCATACGCCGTTCCCATTGGGTAGATGAGCACCTGCATGGGGTAAGGCACATAGACGTTCATGGAGAACGTGCCGTCATCCTTAAACTCGATGACCGAGGTCTTCTCCTTGCGGACGATATAGTCACGCATGATGATAGTAAAGCGGCCATTCAACTGATTGAGAACTTCCTGAGGAATCTTCTCGCCTTTCGCTTCTTCTGGAAAAACAATGTGCCCTTGTACGACCACATTGCCACCATGCAAACGGTATTCGTCAAGTGCTGCACTGGGATAGTTAAGCAACTGGGGCACCTCGGCCTTCTTTTCTTTCTTTTTTGCTTCCAGGCTAACAGGTGCTAAGAGCACGGCCATTAGGATGATTGATAATAGTTTCTTGTTCATCATTTACTTTGATATTTTGTTAATCATTGAATGCTATTTGTTTTTGAAATAACGAAAAGTAAGGAAGGTCAGGCAGACGATGGCATACCATAGAAGGATAAATCCTAGACAACCTAAGAAGCTGTCCACATACCGCCCTACGAAGATTGCGGGGATAATGCCAATCGAACCAATCAAGTTCAATATACCATGAGGATTCCATTTATATTCCTCTCGTAATGGTTCCCAAAATTTACTCATTTTCTTTTATTTGTTAATACCTTTGTTCCTTCTCTGACCTCCTCCATAATCTGCTGACAGCGTTCACGAGACATGTGGATGTTCATGCCAACGGTTATCAGATCCTCATCTGAAGGAAGTCCTTTGTAGTTGATGGTTGATGCATGTTCGCCTAAAGTGCAATCGTTCGTCAGGTCGTAGGCTGGCGCGAGAGACCACTTGCCTTCACGACAGATAAAGCTGAAATTACGGGCGTGGTCGTCCATATTATGTGCATAGACATTGAACGCCATACGACGGAACTGCTGTTCTACGGCCTCAGGCGACTGAGTTAGGTATCCTGTCAACTGAAGCAAACTGTGGTAATCCATTTTGGGCGGTGAGATGGGCTCGTTCAACAAGGCACTGGCCGTAGCCACATGCAGGCGCTCGCCATTTTCAATATCAAAGCGCTTAACGGCAAAATACTTACCTTCCATCAGTTTGAATTCTGGCACATCAATGCCGCACTGACGCGCCACCTTATTATATTCATACTCTATCGCCCCCATATTCTTAGGGTCGTAGGTATGGCGAAACTTTACCAGCCAGTGTCCGTCAGCATCCGAAACAATTGCTTTCGGGCGTACGCCTCCAGAGTTACCACTCTTGAAATACAGAGCGTCGGCATGTTCGTCGCTCTTTTCTGAAAGCACATTGAGGGCCATCTCCTGCATCTCGTCAAGCGAAAGCAATGCGTCTTCATGCTGTAGTTTTGTTTCAGGCACATAGCAAAGCGCTCCCATTCCGGAACTGCCAACGATGCTCAGCCATTGAACAGGGTTAAGCGTTTGAGGGTCGACACCCCAACCCTTTAGAACCTTGCGCAACAAATACTCCCCATAGCCCCCAGGCAGACTGTCTTCAAACACGCCGAAGTTGCCATTGAACGGTTGATAGTCAGCAGTGAACAGCCCTGCTTTTAGAGGCAGTTTCAATGGGGAGAGTGAAAATCCGTTCGTAAGCCAGTCCTTGTCATATTCAAACTGACAATTCGACCTGTTACCCATAGACAGCGTTCCTACTTTCCTACCGTGATACATCACGTTGACAGCCTGTACTTTCTGTATCATACGCCACGCTTTCTTGTCCGGTTCTTGTTGATTTCCAGCAGTTCCTCCATCGTATCGTATTTCGGTTCTGCCAATAGTTGCATGATTTCCTCCGAGTAGCCTAAGGCCTTTGCCAGTTTCACATACGACTCTAAGGAAATGGAGTGTTTCAGTTCAAAGCGCTGAATGGACGATGCCGGCACACCGCTCATCTCCGCAAGGCTCTTTGTCGAGAGTTTCTTCTCCAGACGCCGCGCCTTCAGGTTCTCTGCCAACCGCTGCATGGTCACTTGCAGTGGATAAGGGTCAAACACATACCTCTTCTGCGTCATATATTGTGCGTAATTATCGATAATGTAGATTTATACATCAAATATTATTCGTTGCAAAGGTACGAATATTTCCTGAAACCACCAAACAAAATGCTATTTATTTCTTTTTTGGTGTCACGCTGAATCGGTAGGACAGGGAGAGGAGAACGTAACGACGCATGTTGTTGGTCCAATATTCCGTGCGGCCCTGTGCATTGACGTAGTATTGCCATTGCGACACCTGACCGAGCAGGTCATAGCCCTTCAGTTTGGCCACCCAGCGGCCTTGATGCCACGACTTGGTGAGTGTGGCGTCCCAATAGAGACGATTGTCGTTCATGTCGGCATCAGCATAGCCGCGACGCGAGTGCATCTGTAGGTCGGTGTCGATGGTGAAGTTCCAAGGCAGTTTGTAGTTGGCGTTGATGCCGTAGGAGAAGTCGTAGACGTCGGTGGGTAATTCAGTAACCTCGATATTACGATGAACATGCTGCCAGGCCATGTCGCCCTTCAGCGTGAAGCTGAGTTTCTCTTTCTGGAAACGTAGGTTGGGGGCATAGGAAAGACGGGTGGTGCTGACGAGGTTGCGCTGGGGCTCCGTATATCCTGTGACGGATGCCATATCCGTGGTTTGTCCGTAGCTGACATTGAGACTGTTGCTGAAGTGCCAGAATTTCTTCTTGTCCAAGGCGCGGCTGAATTCCACATAGCTGTTCATATTCCAGTTGCCGTTGACGTTCTCCGACCAGGTGGTGCGAACGCCCGTCACCGGGTTGTAGGTGTAGGCGGCGGTGATGGCGTTGTGCGACAGGTTCGCGTTCAACGAGACGGCGAAGTTCTGGTCGATGCTGTCCTTTCGGGCGGAATAGCGCGTGTTGAACCACCAGTAGGTCTGCGGCTTCAGGTCGGGGTTTCCCTTGCGGATATACAACGGATTGCTGGTCGTGGTGATGTCGACGAGCTGGCCAATGCTGGGTGTCGTAATGCTGTTCTGGGCGTAGATCATGAACGTCTTACGATATTTGTCGAAGCTGGTGTAGTATTGCCCATAAATCTTCCAGTCGTTGTAGTTGCGGTTCATAGTGGTGTTCAGCACGTCGCTGTTGTAACTCATGTGCTTGCGACGGAAATTGCGGTCAATCATGAGGTGGAGATACTGGTAACCCTCGTTCTCCTTCGACTTGCTATAACCGAAGGTGCCGCCGACGTTGTAGGTGTTGATACGCTCACCCTGTTCCGACGAGTTAGGGGCGTCGAAGGCCATGGCCAGCGAGTCGGCCGTTATGGGTAGCATACCCATGTCGTGCGGTCCATTCACCGCCCAGTTGGGACCCAGCCAGTCCAGTCGGTAGTTATTGTTGCTGTTGTCGCTGTATTGGTAGGTTGCACCCACCCTCGGACTGAGGGAGAAGTGTTCCGTCAGTTGCAGGCGGTAGTCGAACTGACCGCTGATGTTGTAGTTCGTCGACGGACCGTTGCCATACTGGTTACGCTGGTCGACGGTGCCTGTATTAAATAAGGTATAGCGGTTCTGCGAGAAGTTCTCGTTATCCCACTGACGGCCTAGATAGCCGCTCATCTGGAACTCCAGCTGGTCGCCCCAGGGCAGTTTCACGTCGATAAGGTTGGTCATGTTCATATTCAAGCGGTTCGACTTGTTCTGATTGCGGCTCACGGTGTGGTTCACGCTGTCTTTGAGAAACTGGTCGTTGGCAGTCAGTGACCAGCTGTTGCCGTTGCTGTCGCTGTGGCTATAGTCCATGTTGAACCATGAGTAGACGTAAATGGGTTTGCGGATATAGAACGTATTGCGGAAGTTTAGGTCGAAGGGACGGTTGTTGTTCATCGATTCCGACTTGCTGAAGGTGCTGGCTCCCGCCAGATAGTTCTCGCTCTCACTCTTGTTTTCGGAATGTATGTCCTGCCATTGCAGTTTGAATTCTACATCTTCGGTGACGCGTTCTTCGGGGGCATGCCACGACCACAGGCCGCCGATGCTCTTCACGTCGCGGTCTCCCGAGGCCTGCGTGCGGTCCCGTTCATTACCCTCGCGGTCGTAGTCGATGTATTCGTTCAGATTGTTCATACCACCGAACAGCACGGCACGGGTGCGGTCTGTGAATCGCATGCCGAAACCTTTCGTCTTATATCGCTTGTCGGTGCCATAGCCCGCCTCCAGCTGTGCCGATCCGCCCACGGTATATTCCTTTTTCAGTTGCACGTCCATTGTGAATTCCTTTTCTTCTTCGTCGCGGCCCAGAAATTCGCTTTTGGGTGTGCGCTTGTTGAACACTTGGACGTTCTTCACCGTATAGTATGGTAGGTTTTCGAGCATCATCTTGTTCTTTCCCTTGAAGAAGTCGGCACCGTTCAGCGTCAGATTCTCCACCTTCTTGCCGTTGACGTATATCTCTCCATTCTCCTTCAGCTCTACACCCGGCAACTGCTTGATGAGTCCGTCGAGCATGGAGCCCTCAGGAATGTTGAAGGCATCGGCATTGAAAACGATGGTGTCGCCCTTGTACACCATTTTTACTTTTGTGGCCTTAATCACCACTTCGTCCAGTTCGCCGCCGTCCTTGTCGTAGACGCGCTGGGTGCGTTTCATGCGGATGGCAGGAACTTCGAAACCGCGATTGCGGGCAATATGCTTGATTTCATAGTTCTTATAGGTAGTCTCGTAGTCGGGGTGTGTGGCTTTGATGATATATTTTGCGGGTTTGGCGGGCACCTCAATGCTCCAGCCCGTTGACGTAAAACCCTGCCAGCTGTCTTTGAATACCTGTGCGGAATCGGCAAATGTCGAGTCGGGCTTGAGCAGCACTACCTTTACGTCGGGGATATGCGAGCGGGTAAATGAGTCCGACAAGTAGCCGTACAGGTAAATCTTCTTTTCTTTCTTTACCTTCACTGAGTCCTGCTGTTGGGTCTGTGCATGAGCACCCACAGCGACGAGGGCAAGGAGCAAGGTGATGATATACTGTTTCATTCCGTTATTTGATATGTTTCAATAATTATCTAATATCTGTTGAAGTTGTTCGCGCTGGCGTTGCTTCTTCGACTTATGCTTGGGGAAGATTTTTTGAACAACCCATGCGACGATGCTCAGAGGATTGACGCCAACCATCATGGCACCGCCCTTCTGCTCTTTGCGTTGTTCTTCGAGCCAATGACTCTGATAGGCCAGCCGCATATCGGTACGTAAGGCAGGAGTCATGATGGTCACTGAGACTGGCGAATGCTTAGGTTTCAGCTTTTGCGGATCAACGACAGGCAACTGCGGGGGCAACGGCTGCAGCTTAGAACTGTCATGGACTATATCCCTCTGTGGTTCGTTACGCAGCCACTCCTCATAGTCGTGCCTCACAGAGTCTGGCAGATGAATAGACTTCCTGTCATTGTCATTGGTCTGAGCCCATCCTGCCGTGCTAACGCACCAAAGGCATAGCGTAAAGAAGAATGCTGATAAATCAAAATCTTCCATGAATATTTCTCAATTATCTATTTCACGAAGGTACTTTTCTTTAGTAATCAGCGGTGTGTAGATGTATTGTTTGCCCTGCCCGTTCTTATGCTCCACGAACCCCTTGTATGTCAGCACCTTCAGAAATGTGGCAATGGTTGTGTAGGCCGGTTTCGGTTCAGGATAGTGTTCCAGAATATCGTTGACGCTGGCACCGCGCTGCATCTCCCAAAGGACGTTCATTACTAGCATCTCGCTCTTGGTTAGTGTCTGCTGTTTCATACTTTGTCTTTTCCGTTTTTGGCGGCAAAAGTAGTAAGATTTTGAAAATCCGATGTCTCAGTAATCACAAATAATGCTAAATATCCTTTTCTTTAACTTTCATTTTTAGTAATTCCGTGAGCGTTATTAGTTATTAACTACTTTGCTTTAGGGAAACCTGCATATATAGCAAGGACATGGGGCGCATCGCTGCGTCCCCTGTCTTTCCCGCGGTTGAATCAATATCTGTCATATTTAGTAATAATAGTCTTGATTATTCTACGACGACGCGCGGATGATAATCGAAGAGGTGCTGGTTCTGGCGGAGTTCCTTGATGCTGAGGTCGGGGCGGACTTCACCACTCCAGTTGGCGAAATTGGCCTTGAAGGGTTCGCCTTCGGGGACGATGTAGGTGATGGTTTCGAGCGAAAGGGGTAGCGGCTCGAAGATAAGAACAATAGCGAAGTAGTCGCCGGACATGCCCTGCACCCAGAACAGCGTGTCGTCCGGATAGTCCATCACGCCCTTGCACTTGTATTGGTGGCCCTGCTTGTCTATCAGTATTGTATTGCCGCCACGGCCGAAGTACTCACGGCGCCAGTTCATCTCGGTGGCTACAGCGACATAGGTGGCATTCGGGGTCAGCCACATGGCCATTGTTCCCTCGGGTATGGGCTTGATGAGGTGAGCGTCTTTGTACTCGGACCACGTGAAGAAGTTGTCCTTGTCGTAATCCTTAGCCTCGACAATCTGGGTGGGATGATGGAACTCGGGAACGTTGTCGTAGTATTGTGCCACACCATGGAACACGAGTCCAGATGGCTGACGGTTAATGACGACTTCCCTACCTCTCAGCTGCCAGTTGGGCACGCCGTAGATGGCAACCTTCTTGGTGGTCTCGGGCAGTTTGGGGAAGAAAATCTTAAAGTCTGCAACAGCGCCCTTCTTGCCCTTGAAGGCAAAGCGCTTGTAGTAGCAGTCGGGCTCGGTGCGGCGGGCACGATAGCTGATGCCGGTCTCTTTGTCGAGCAGGCAGCCCTCTTCGTCAGTCAGCCAGAAGTTGTCCACGATATCGGCAGGCATCTTCAGATAGCAGTGCAGCACGGTCTCACCATTTTCCTCAGTCAATCGCCAGGGCAGCGGCGTGTATGAGTTACCTTCGACATTGAGCATATCAACAAACAAAGCATCAACGTCAGGGTCTTTGACTGTCGGCACGTTGTCGACCACCAAGCCGGAAGGCTCAAACCAGTCATCCTTCTCGGTTCTGGGCCAGAAGGCAGTCGTCTTCTTGGTTTTCTTGTCAAAGGCTGTCGAAGGCGTCGGTATCCAATATCCATTGCTTTGGGCCAGGACGGTCACATTCTTATCTTGTGCCTGTGCGGTGAGGCAGGCTATAGCCAGGAGGCTAAGGGTTACAATACGTTTCATAACTTTTTGGTTTTTGCGTTAAAACTATTTTGATACATGAGCTCATCGCGATATTGTTGATAGCAGGCCGACGACTCTTTCGCACCAATGGGTGCTTGGGTCGAGTAGAACAGGATGCGGCCGTTGATACGCTCGGCAATCCAGCGGTACTGCAATTGCTTGCGAACGTCCTTCAGTTCGAAGAAGAACTGCTGCTGTGAGAAGTTCAGGTGATAGCCCGGCGTCTTCGAATTGTACCAGCAGGCCACCTGCAACAGTCGGTTGAAGAGATTGATGTCGTCCTTATCTGGGAACACGTAAACGCTGGACACCACGCTACTGTCTATGGGCTGTGAACACGTCATTTCGCCCTGCTTCACCTTGTGATATTCTGCCAGCTTAGTAATGAAGTCGTCCACGCGAGCCGGGTCTTGGTACGGAATGGTGTCCTTCGTCAAGTCGTTGGAGGCGTAGTGGATGTTCGGGTCTTGGGAGGCGGATATTTTTCCGTAGGGAGCGGAATCTTTTTCCGTAGGGAGCGGACTCTCAGTCCGTGGCGTACGGACTGGAGCCGCGATAGTATGCCCAGAATCCGTCTGAGGCGTCAAGGGCTTTGGAGTAGGCTCGGGAGTGGGCTCTGACGTTACCTTAGGTAACGGAGCCTGTTGCTTTTGATAACGTGCCGTGTTACCTAAGGTAACGTCGCTTGTTACTACTGGCTCCTCAAATTGGTAATGCAAGCCTACACCTATTATTAATAAGAAACAGGCTGCTGCGGCCACCCAGCGCCAAAGCGGACGCTGCTTGCTACCAATGGTTTTGCCATCGGATCCAGCGTCGAAACCGCTGGGAATATGCTGCTCGCTGACGATGCGGTTGAACTCTGCCGTTTCGTCTTCCGCGAGCCAGGCGTCCAAGTCGTATTCGCGCTTGGGCATTTCGGCCAGCAACTGGTCCAGTTTCTTTTCCATATCTTCGTTCATAGGATACCTTCCTTTTTGAGTTGTTCTACTATTTTACTTCGCGCTACGCTTACCACGTGACTGACCGAGCGAGGCAACAGCCCTGTGACAGCAGCGATTTGCGGTATGTCCATTCCCATTTCCTGACGCATTCGGAAGAGTTGCTGTTCCTGGGGCGAGAGTGTGCGGATGGCCGCTTGCAGGAGTCGTTGGTTGTCGTCGTCTGCCATTGGCAGTCCTTCGTCCGACAATATCCTGCTGCTTTCTTCTATGCTCATCATGCCGTGTTTCTGGCGTCGTCGCCATTCACTTACGCAGACGTTCTTCGTCATTCGGATGAGCAGGGCCTCGGCATAGTCCTCGTCGTTCACCCTTTCGCGTAGTAACCAGAGACGAAGTAGTGCCTCCTGAACGGCATCGGCAGCCTGTTCGTCGTTTCGGAAGAACGTGCCCCCCAGCTTCACTAACCTGGGGCGCATCCGCTGCGCAATCTCTTCGTACTCTATGGTTGTCATACACCCTATAAACGCGAAAGCCCCCGCCATGTTGAAAGCGGGTACCTCATTTTAACAGTTTTTATTATTTCAAGACTTTGCGGTAACTATTCAGCGATTGCCAAACGACAATCGCTGAATAGTTACAACACCGTAACTTTTGTTAAAACTTGGCATAAAGATAGCGATTTTACACTGATTATTGGTAAATTTGCAACAAAAGTTGCGAAAATGGGCTGCATCTCAGCAAAAAGCAAGCTTTCTGCATTCGATTTGCACCATCTTTGTCACCATATTTAAATGTATTTATGCAAAAGAGAATTTAAAAACAAATATTATGAAGAGTTTTAAGTCTACAGCGTGGCTACTGCCACAACCAGTGCTGATTATCGGCACTTACGACAAAGAAGGTAAACCCAACGCCATGAATGCCGCTTGGGGAGGTCAGTGGGATATGCATGAGATTATGATCTCACTTGGTTCACATCAGACGACGGACAATCTTGCCATTAATCCTGAGTTTACTCTTACATTCGCAACAGCTGACACTTTAGTAGCCTCAGACTATGTGGGCATCGCCAGTGGCAGGAACACCCCTGACAAGATGCAGAAAACGGGTTGGACTATCGAGAAGGCTCCCGATGTGAATGCACCTGTATTCAAGGAGTTCCCTATGACGCTTGAGTGCCGTGTGAAGCAGAAGATTGACGAGAGCGAGACTGGCTATTACCTCGTAGCTGAAATCGTGAACATTCTCTGTGATGAAAAGTACCTGGCAGAAGATGGAAAGCCAGATGTAGAGCAGATGAAACTTATCACATTCGACCCGGTACATCATACTTACATTCAGTTAGGAAAGACTGTTGGTAATGCTTTCTCTGATGGCAAACAGTTGAAATGAGCTTCATCAAGTACATAGCAGACGAGAACCACTACAAGGAAGTCCTGTCTTTGGTGGGTAAGGCCAAGCAGACGGTTTGGATTGGGACGGCTGACATCAAAGACCTGTACGTTGATGACAAGTCATTCCTTGCACTGATTGCCTCTTTGCTGAAGAAAGGCGTGGAGGTCAGGCTTATTCACGCCAAGGAACCAGGAACGGCTTGGCGGGAGGATCATGAGAAGCATCCTATCCTCTATGATGGCATGGAGCGTGTGCTATGTCCGAGAGTCCATTTCAAGCTCATCATCATCGACAGTACCATTGCCTACGTCGGTTCCGCGAACCTGACAGGTGCTGGCATGGGCATGAAATCACCTAAGAAACGAAACTTCGAAGCTGGCATCCTGACCGATGACCCGGAAATGCTTGAAGCAGCCATCGAACAGTTCGATAATGTATGGATCGGCAAGTTTTGCAAGGACTGTGGCCGACGTGAGTATTGTTCAGACCCGATAAAATAGCATCACATGCAGATAATAAGAGCAACAAAGACAGCAGAGCAAGCCGGAGCCTACTATGTCCGCATACAGGCAATGGCACGCAAACACCAGATTACGCTATATGCTGAGTTTGACGAGCATGATACGCCAGAGACCAAGTATATTGTGGTCGTTGATGACTATCTGCCAGTAGCCACTTGCCGGTTGTATGCCATAGACAATGAACGGGTAATGCTTGGAAGGATTGTCGTTCTGCCGGAGTATCGTCATCAGGGACTAGGAACGCTTGTAGTTCAGGAGGCTGAGAAGTGGGCCGAGGAACTGGGCTATCGTACATCTGTACTGGAGAGCCGTGACAACAAGATTCATTTCTATGAAACGATGGGTTATGTTGCAGATTACTCGCAGAAGATAGTCGGTGAGACTTTTACATGTTACAAAATGGAGAAACAATTAAAATGAGAAAAGCAAGTAGAGCAATGGATGCAACCTTCGCCTTGGAGGTATTGGATAAGGCACCGTATATAACCGTCAGTTTCACCCGGTCAAATGGTACGCCTTATGGTGTACCCCTGTCGTTAGCTCGCACAGACGATAAGACGTTCTATTTCCATTGTGCCTTGGAGGGTGACAAACTGGACTGCATAGCCGCCAATCCGACAGTGGCTTTGTCGGCTGTAACCAAGTGCGCCCCAACAGTTGGCCCCAAGGATGGCAGTTTCACGCTTCAGTATAAATCGGCAATGGCAGTTAGAAAAGCAGAAATCGTATCAGATAGAGAAGAAAAGATAGAGGCTCTGAGGGCAATATGTCTGCGTTTTCTCCCCAAACATATGGATGCTTTTGATGATGCAATCCAGCGTCTCGTGCGAGTAGTCAATGTTGATGGGGAACCCAGCTGCGACCTCCGCATGTTCCAACTCCAGTTTGGTGTCAAATACACCTTTGATTATCTTAATGTTACCCATAAATCCTAATAATTCTCAAAACATTCCGCAAAGTTAGCGAAAAGTCGGCATTTATTGGTAACTTTGTGCACATATTTAATTGAATTTATGAGAAAAGCAAGTTTTATTTTGGCAGCAGCCATGTTGATGGTGTCAGCTGCGGTGATGGCTCAGCAGGCATCAAAGGTGTATCTCACAAGGGAGATTTCACCAGAGTCGTTAGT